>CZKD01000038.1_pt7 | contig 46967 bp, 40 predicted proteins | sample 1122401 | NCBI WGS metagenome assembly CZKD01 (sample SAMEA3539301, study PRJEB10725) | soil metagenome | biome: tundra; feature: field; material: soil | place: USA | collected 2010-05 | depth 0.15 m
CGGGAAGAGAGAGCGAGTCCCGGAGGGACGACAGCAGTTCTCACGCACACTCTTTAGCCCCTGAGGTTCCCGGCCGAGTTTTTCAGCAAACCGTTTAGCCGCTGAGGTTACATTCGGTCGGCAAAAAGAGTCTTTTTCCGCAGCCTGCTAGAGGCGTCGTCCGAACCGTAGCCGAACGTCACCGAAAGCGGGCGTCTGCCGGTTCATCCTCTTCCAGATCGCACCCCACCAGGCGCGCCAAACGGGCTCCCGGGCTCGATCCTCCGAATATTTGAAAGAATCCCCAATACAGCGCGGCGACCACGACCGTGCCTACTCCCATCATGGCGAATGGCCTGGTTGGAGGTTCCCGGGTAACCGCGAGGAACACCAGCACGAACAGCAGCAGAGCTGCCACCACCACAAGCGTATTGATCGTCAACACCAGGCTCCGGCTAGAGAGTGGCTGCGAAAGCCAGTCGAGCTGAGTTGGGGGTGGGGCCGTCTCATCGCGCGCGTACGCTGGCTGGAAGGGATCGGGCCGCACCGGTAATTCGATGACCTTCAGCGGCGCCGCCGAAACCATCAGCCCGTCCTCTTCCTCGGCCACCGCGGGCACGGCAAACATGGTTCCTGCGTGATCCGCACGCAGTGCGGCTCCTTCCAGCAGGTCCCCAAGAATCCACTCGTTGATCTGACGCGTCATGCGCGGCGACAAGTCAAGGAACCGTATGCCGCATTCTCCCGACAACATGGACCAAGTCACTTCTCCACGCGTTTCCACTCGCAGACGCGGGTCGCGCAACGCGAAGCGCACCCGGACCTGCTGTCGCGGATGAGGCGCCGCTACCGCCTGCACTTCGATGCCTTCATGGCTCAGATTGCGGACGATACCGCCATTCGCCTGATCGAGCATTACGTAGACCAGAGTGCGCAGCTCGTGCCGGTGCTTCGCCCTGGCTTGCCGCGCGGGAGATGTTCCTACATCCATACTTGCACCACCGGGAATCAGGTCGGCCAGGGCCCTATCCGCTGAATGTTATCTCCGATCATACGTACCGCCTTAGTAACTACGATGGTTCAAACTGTAATCCCAGTCGTAAGAGACGTAGCTTGCTACGTCTCAGCCGGCGCCAGATCGGACGATAAAGGGATACGGGATGCCACCATTTTTACGAAGGGTTCGGTTTCGAGCCCAGAAACGCTTCTTTCGCTCGACGCCCCGAAGCCTGCCAGATCTTGACGACCTCGAACAGAATCACCGTCCCGTACGTGACCGCAAGCCAAACCATCACAGCCTCGATCGGCAGGCCGGACCAGGCCCCGATGAACACCCCCATCATGGCGGGACGCTGATAGTTCCACCAGCCGTAGGGCAACGCCAGAGTGGCTTCCCAAAGCAAGCTGACGAGCAGGATGAAGAACATCGTCAGGCTCATCGCGCGCCAGTTGATGAACCGCCGCACGACCGGATAGAAGCTCACCGAGGGAATCAGTCCTCCGGCCACCAGCACAATGAAATAGCCGGGCCAGCCGCCAGGCACGGAAGAAAACCATCTTTTGTAGACAATCGCAACCGCAATCAGCGCCAGGCCCAGAACCAGCGACGCAGGATGAAACTGCAGCAGACGGCCCAAGGCGCGCGCCTCGCCGGGATAGTCCTCCACCGTATAGGCAGACAGCCAGTACTCGCTGAGCCAAACATACAGCAATAAGATCGTGATAAAACCGGTCAGATAAAAGACATACTCTTCCACGGGAACCGGTTTCCCCAGCGCGGGTGCAAGTATGCCCAGCGTCGCTTTCGGGTTGGGGAAACAGAAGAACCACTGCGCGAAGATCACGTCTAACAGGCACCCAATAGGCGCGAGAATGCCGATGGTCCGCCAGAACGAACGCCGCGGAATTTCCAGACCTTTACCGGGGAAGAACCATAACAGCATCGCGATAATCGGAAGCACAAACAGCAACAGGCTCCAGGTATAGCCGTGGGGCGAGGGATCCGATCCAACATCGAGCCTTCCCGGAGAACTCACCGAACGGAGGGTGAATACGGCGGGAATGACTACCATGGCCAGCATGCCGATAACGATCGCCGCGGCGACAGTTGGGCTGGGAGATGCGTGCGTTCGCGGTTGGGGCATGCGCTTTCCCTCGCTTCTGGATTGTGGATTCTACTCCGGGAGCGAGCCGTCAGATAAACTTTCGGAATGTATCCGGAAAAGTAAAAAACGGTGCACAATGGCTTACTTAAGTACATGCCCAAAGGGGCATGCCCAAGTAATTGCAACTCGGGCCAAACCCCGATAACTTGAAAGTGAACTGTCTCTAAATGGCGACGACCACCACCAACCCGGACCTGGACGTGACCACTCCGTTCGCTGGTGCTGGTGTGCCCGGATGGCCGCGGGAGCACGACGATTCCACCGCCTCCAATCATCCTAAGGACGATCCCTCGAGGCCCTCGCACCGCGACGCTTTACAGGCGCTGCTGGCCTTCTCTGCACTGCACGATCAGGTGCGCCGCAGAAAAACCCTGGCCGCGCGAAACCGTGGGTTCGATGCTGCTGTACCGGCCGCGGAGTTTGACCAGCAAGAGCTATTCGTTCTCGACGAAGTCCTGCAACTGGTCGCCGAGCGTGCCGTCGCCATCACCGGCGCCGACGGCCTCGCGATCGCTCTGGCCGAAAACAACGAGATTGTCTTGCGCGCGGCCGCAGGCGCAATTCGCCCCGACATCGGTGCGCGCATCGACCGCGATTCTGCCTTCTCCGGCGCCAGCTTCCGTAGTGCACAAACCGTGATGTGCGACGACACCGAGACCGATCCCCGCGTGAACGTCGAAGCCTGCCGCAAGCTGGGTGCGCGTTCCATGGTCGCGGTGCCGCTGTGCGGGCGCCGGCGCGTCATCGGACTACTCGAGGCGTTCTCCGAATGGCCCTTCGCCTTCAACGAGAGCGACATCCGCAATCTAAGCCTGCTGGCGGAACTGGTCCTGGGCGCGCTGAAGCCGGAAGATGAAGACCGCTTCGCCGAATCCGCGCAGGCTGCCGCACCCAAGCTGGAACCAGCACCGCGCGTACCAACTAAGCCTGCTACCGTCGAGCCGACCAAAGCCGTGAGCGTGGCGCCGGGAGTTGCCGTCAAGGTCGCATCAACGCCCGTCTCGTCTACGCCCATTGTCGTTGCTCCCGCTCCGGTCGTGTCCGTTTCCGCTGCATCAGCCGGGGCTGCGGTTGCGCCTGCTGTGGTTGCCTCGGTTCCGGTTGTACCCGCGAAAGATTCGAAGCCTGCCGATTCAAAGACAGCCGATTCGAAGACCATTGCGGCGAAGGCGAGTCCGGTTCCCGCACCTCCGATCCCTGACAAGCCCTTGACTGTTGTCACACCTGCGGAGAAGACTCAGCCAGCCGAGTTGGTTGTCACACCCACTGTAGCCGCTGCACCCGAGTTCGCCGCGCCGGAGACCGAGTCCGCCGAGCACCGACCGTTCGTGCTGATCCTCCTCGTGTTCATCGTCATCGTTACGGCCTTTGCCGGCGGCGTTTGGTGGAAGATGAAGACGGCGCAGTTGAGCAGCGCCATGATTCACACTGAAAAAATGCCGGTCAAGCCGGCCGACTCATCCGCGAAAGAAACGGCTGCGCCTGCACCCACAAGCCCGACTCCCACGGCCACCGAAAACCCCAGTCCCGACGACGCCTCCGATGCCGGCCAGCCGGAAAGCGCGCCCGCCACCGCGCAGGAGTTGTCGAAATTCCCGAAGGTCACCGGAATCCGCCACTGGTCGTCCGCCGACTCCAGCACCATCGTGCTCGATCTCGAGGACCAGATTCAGTACGAGGCTCATCGCCTCTCCAGCCCGGACCGCATTTACTTCGATCTGCGCGACACGCGACTCGCTCCCGAACTTCTCGGAAAATCGATCGAGATCGGCGACTCCTTCGTCGGCCGCATCCGTATGGCGCAGCCCGTGGCGGGCATGACCCGTGTAGTTCTGGAGACCAAGGCCAACTCAACTTTCTCGGTGAGTCTGGAACCGAATCCCTATCGCCTGGTAGTCGAGGTCCGCAAGGTGGGCGCGACTCCCAAAGGCGCGGTGAACCTCTTCCCGAACTCCAGCGAGGCCGAAAAGAACAAACTCGCAATCGTAGTTCCGCCTCCAACCAAAGAGGATCTGCAGCTGCGCGCGCATGTGCCCAAGATGCGCATCGTCGTCGATGCCGGACACGGTGGCTGGGACCTCGGCACTGTCGGCCGTCGCGGCCTGCTGGAAAAAGATCTGGTGCTGGAAATCTCGCAGCGTTTGGGCAAGTTGCTCGAAAGCCGCCTGGGGATGGAAGTCCTCTACACACGTCCCGACGACAACTACATCACGCTCGACGACCGCGCCAGCATTGCCAACCAGGCGCAGGCCGACTTGTTCGTGTCGGTCCACGCCAACTACAGCGATCTGCCCTCCGCCCGCGGCGTGGAAACCTACTACACGAATCTCTTTTCGGCCCCCGGATCGAAAGATGTTGATACGCACGCTAGCGCCGCCAAGCCGGCTGTAACAGCGACGCTCTCGCCGGCCGACTTGCACGAGCGCATCGAGCAATCGCGGCATCTGGCGGCCAGCGTGCAGCGTTCGCTCTACTGCACACTCTCAGCACATAATCCCGGCCTGCGCGACCGCGGCATCAAAGAAGCCGGATTCGTCGTTCTGACCGAAAGCGCAATGCCCGGAATTCTGGCGGAAGTCTCATTCGTTAGCAGCCCCACCGACGAACAAAAACTACGCAGCGATGGCTACCGCGAGCAAATCGCCGAAGCCCTCTACAAAGGCATCGCCCGCTACGCAGCTGCGTCGCATGGCGTGAAAGTCGCCAGCGCCGCGAAGTAATCCCGCGCTAGCAAATCCTGAGTTCCCTGTTTGTCCGCCTATTGAAACGGATTCACGATACGAACTCCGTCTATCTCGCGCGCCTGTTGCAAGTCCTCCGAGAAAAGCACGCTGCATCCGGCCTGCTTCGCTGCACGCAGGATCAGGGCATCCCAAAAGGAAAATCCGTGAAGGCGGTGCAGGTCGATCGCCGCTAGAATGTCCTGGACTTCCGGGACAGCGACGTCGAACTCCGCTAGCAGTTCGATCTTGCGCCGTGCAATGGCAGCATCGACGCGCAGTTTCCGCGTTACCGCAACAAAATACTCCTGCAGCACCTGCAGCGACACAACTCCGGTCCTCGCGCGCCGATGCTCGGCCACGAGATCGAGTGCTCTTCGCTGCTTTGCCGGAGCCGCCTTGTCATCGGCGTAGATCAGAACGTTGGTGTCGAAAAAACTACGGGCGCTCATGAATCTCGTCCCGGTTGAAGCGCCATCCGCGCGAGTGGCCTTGACCCGAGAGACGATTGAACTCCGCAATGCTTCGCTCGGGATCGTCCCCGCCAGCGACCGTCTGCAGGTAGTCCCGAATCATCTGATTGAGACTCTTCCCCAGGGCTTCGGCTTTCTTCCGGGCGCGAGCCACGAGCTGGTCTTCGATGGACAGAGTGACATTCATGAACACATTATATGTGCGCACATATTATGTGTCAACAGCGAGGCTTTCTGTGCTTTGTCGCCATCGAGGCGATGGGCGCTCGCTACTTCTGCTCGGCCGCGCTCTCCTTCTGATATGCGGCGCTGAGCGTCCCTTTGCTCTGCGCGATCGGCAGCAGCGTGGGATAGAACTGGACGAACGTCGTATCCACCGCCGCATGGTCGGCGTGGCAGCTGTAGCATTCCATTGTCGTCGGGACCATCTTGGCAGTCTTCGCATCGCCGAAAATAAAAAACGCCCACTTCCCCGGGAAGCGTGCTTCATCTTTCACGTGCGCCTCGATCCCCATGATCTCGGTGCTCTGAAAGTTGCCCTTCTGGTTGATCGACCCTTTCCCTTGAGCCATGCGGCCTTCGAGCATCAGCACAGTCTTGTCGGGCCAGGTCCCAGTCTGCTGAAATGCCGCGTACGACTCCGGATTGACGAACACGTTATCGAACGTGTGGTGGTCCATCTGCATTGCGGCTTTGTTGTAGCTCATGTCGAATCCGGTCGTCAGGTAGACCCACTGCCGATAATTCTCGGGCAGCTTCATCTGCGCATCGCTCGTATATTCCGGGCCCGAACCCGGCGGCGTTGCGGAGTTGAGCAGGGCGGCGGAGCACAGTACGACCAGCGCAGCGAGCAGCAGAGCGGACTTCCTATTCGTCTTCATGCGCAGCAGTATGACCTCGATCTTCGCGGACCGCCAGACCGCCTGTGAATTTCTGCAGTAAATAAATTTCTGAGCGATTTTCCCTGAATGGGACTGGGGTGTGTTTAATGGGGGGTCCCCCTCCCCATCGGTCTATTGGAATCATCGAGTTGGCGGGAAATCGGCTGCAATATCTTGCGGCTCAATCGGTTACGGGCAAAATCTTGATGTCAAAGAACTTAGGGAACCACTATCGTGGCACAAACTCCCCAAGGACGGGACCACTGCGATCTCCTCGCACCGTCACTGCCTCGGTGATGATCGCTGATTGGAATTTTGAGGTCAAGGTTGGATGTCATATCGTGCCCTGTGAATATCTGTCGGGATCCGGCCCCCATCATCACCTCGGGGATGCGCTGTTCGCCGGGACGTTCGTCCAGTTGTCGACCAGCGTTTGGCCTGCCTGTAACTGTTCCGGCGTCATCTTGGCGGCCAAATCCTTCAGAGCTTTTTCGCTGTGTTTGTATCCGCCGCGGCTGGCCAGCGTGTACCACATGTACGCTTTTGAGTAGTCGGCGGACGCGCCCTGATGAATGATGTGTTCTGCCATTTCAAACTGGGCGCGCGGGAGCCCTTGCTTGGCAGCCTTCTCCAGATAGCTCAAACCCATCTGTTCATCCTTAGGAGTATCTTTGCCTTGGAAATATGCGTTCGCGAGTTCCAATTGTGCTTTGGCGTCGCCCGCGTTCGCTCGCTTCGCCAGGTCCGCGATGCCGGGGCCGCCCCCGAACAGATGAAAATCGACTTCCACGGCGATTTCTACGGCGACCGGCTTGCCATCCTTCAGCGCAGGCTGGAACTTCCACGTGCGAACTGCTTCCACCGCCTTCTCGTCGAGTCCCATGCCGATTGGGTTGATCACTCTAATGTTCCTCGGATTGCCATCCGCCCCGACAATCAGCTTCAGGATGCACGTACCCTGATACTTGGCGGCGCGAGCTTCCTCGGAAAATTCAGCAGGAGGCGAGTACGTGACGCGCGGAGGGCTCATATTACGGCCCATCTTCTCCACTGCCTCGGGCGCGTCCTGAGTTTGCGCACCCTGCGTTGGCGCAGCCAGCATGCCGGCCGCGCCAATCATGCCAGCCAGACCTAAGACGAGGAATGTCTTCGAGCGCATGATGGGTCGGAGTCTAGCACAGGGTCGCGTGCGCCATTGCGAAACTGGCTGCCCCATCCGTCGCGGTTTTCGACGGATGGGAACCGATACTGCTGGCACCAAGGGCCCGCGTACCGAATCATTTCAAGGAAGACATTCTGTCCGTGGTGCCCAGGCTTCGAAAACCGCGAAGCCTGGGGCAGCCCGATCGTAGTAGCGCAACGGTGGGCCGGCTCCCGGATGCGGACGAGGACAAGCCGATAATCCGGGCCGTGTACCCTCGAAAATATAGGGACGAAGTATAGGGACAGACGGGACCCTCGCAGAAAAAAAACGGGGGACGTCCCGTCTGTCCCCAAGTTTTCCCCCCAAGTTTTCCTGTCCCCAAGTTTTCCAAGGAACAGAAATCGGGAACTCCAAAATCCACACTTGACATCGACAGATAATCCACTACCATATGGTTGTGGATAAATTAGGTACAACGTTTGCGGCTTTGTCTGATCCAACCCGGCGGGCAATGATCGAACGACTCTCCCATGGGCCTGCCTCTGTGCATGGATTGACGGAGCCGTTTGCACTCTCACAGCAGATGATTTCAAAACATATTGCCTACCTGGTGCGGGCGCGAATTGTGATCAAGACGAAGCGTGGACGAGAGAGTGTGTGCACGCTTAGGCCAGCGGCGATCAAGACAGTCCGCGACTGGGCGATTAGCTATCGCCGATTCTGGGAAGAGAGCTTCGACAAACTGGATGTAGTTGTAAATCAAATGAAGAAAGAGGAGGTCAGAGATGACAGAAAACACGGTTAGCGAAATTGAGCGGATGGTTGTCACAAGAGTTTTTGATGCCCCACGCGAGTTGGTTTGGAAGGCGTGGACAGACCCGAAGTACGTGATGCAGTGGTGGGGACCGAAGGGTTTTACTTCGCCTGTTTGCAAGATGGATTTTCGAGTGGGAGGAAAATTTCTCTGCTGCATGAGAACGCCCGATGGGCAGGAGTTCTGGAATGCGGGTGAATACCACGAGATTGTTCTGCACGAGAAGATCGTTTCCTCCATGTACTTTTCGGACTCGGAGGGAAACAAGGTTGAGCCTGCGCAATTAGGAATAGAACATGAGGCCATAGACGGTGCGTACGACGTGACCATCTTTGAGGATCTCGGAAACGGCCAGACGAAACTCACCTTCATTGGAAATGAACCCATGGAGAGCGCGAAAAACAGCGGTCAAATGGAGGGCTGGAACCAGATACTCGATAAAGTTGCTGCGGTTATTGCGGGGCTAGTGCAGGCGAAATAAGAAGTTGGAGTTTTGATGATTGTCATGCGCGAGATCTGAACGTAACGCAACGCCGGTCCGTTCCGGAAACCTGAGGGTGGGCGGGGCGGGTGGCCCGGCTTTCAAACTGCAGAAGCCACCACAGATGCGGGTGCCCCGTCCTTCGCGTAGGCGAAAAGGACGGGTACGACGACGGCATACACAACGGGCGGTGTAGAACGGACAAGAGTTGCGCCGGCAGCATCGCCGCCCACCCTTGCAAAAAACGCAAGGATGGGGCACCCTCCGTGGGGATGGTGCAATGCAAAGATGGGCCACCCGCCATCGTTGCGCAATTCGACAGGTACTTGCCGCGTTGAATCGTCAACCACACAGGAGTTCATAGATGGAAAAACCCGCGCAAAACAGGGGACAGACGGGACGTTCCCTGTTTTTTCTGCGCTGGTCAGTCAATCAAGAACCGGTGAACGTCCCGTCTGTCCCCAGGTTTTTCCAGGTTTTTTAAATCCTCATCACACAGCTCTCGTATTTTCGCCATACCGGGTTGGGTTAATATCTCGAGGATTTTGATAGCGGGAGTGACAATTGCGATCCCCATGTTTACCCCGTGCCTTGTTCATATCCGATTCCTTGATGTCCCAGTGCCCTTGCATTAAACCGAGTAGCTTGAACGGGCCGGGACTGTTCAAGGTTGTGATCCGCCCGTCTTCCATTCTGACTTTGATCGTCTCGGTGCGCCTCACGAACACGGGAGAACCACTCAAGCCCCCGATGGAGCGTCCTTCCACTAAGTACACGTCGCTGAATCCAAGTTCCGTTTGAATTTGCTCAGTTGGGATCATGGCAATGTTGCCGTGGCGCACCAGTGGCATGTTTCGGTTCTGACCGGGAGCGGGAGTAAAAAGGCCAGTCACAAAGACCTCATCACCAATATCTACCCACTCACGATTGGCAATATCCTCTTGCGTCACAAAATCGTCCATTAACACTGCCAGATGATCTACATTGAACTGTTCCGCAACTTGCAGGATCGCCACATCCGCATTCTTGTCCGTCGGATGGAAAAACCAGCGTGGGCCAAAGTTGGTGATGTGGGTTTGTCGCCCATCTCTGCTGTTGACCAAAATGTACGGAGGCTTATCCTTAATATCCTCAGCTACATGCTTCGCGGTCACGAAATAGACATGACGCAGTTCAGGAAAGTGGTTGCTCCGAACCGATACGAAAAATCCCGTCGCGCTCAGGTCTCCGAACACCTTGCCCTGCTCATCCTGATGAGCGACTTCCCCTACAAAGGCGACACACTTAAGGACCTGATGTGGAATACGCACAGTAGGATCGTATCCTTTCTCGACCCTTGGGCGGGCCTTTGACTGCGCCCACAGTGCCAGTTTTTTCCACAGTCCTTCACAACAAAAATCTCAATTCTTGTGACGAACAACCTTGACTGAGAATTCTGGAAAGCCCAAGCTCGGTACATGCGCGAGGGCTCTCCCAACCTGTTCTCCACCACCGATCACTTGAGCGACTCCTGGTCCCCAGCTAAGTCCTTATTCTGGAAGATTTTAGCTACAAGTCCTTGTGGCTCAAGATTTTGCGGAGATTCGGAGGGATACCGACTAGGTAAGTTCTTCAGGATCAATATTTTAGGGAACTGGGCAAAAAAAAATCTCAGGGTGTTCTGCGGGTCCGTCATCCGTGGTCGGCGGGGGCCTTTGCACTTCACCGACTGCACGGGCGGCGCCTGCGGGTGGGGAGGTCCCTCGGCCCGCTAAATGCGCGGGCCTCAGGATGACAAGGATTGATGCTTCGGATTTGAGATCAGTCTGCGATCAGTTCGAAGCTGGCACGCCGCCGTACTTTTGCAGCCACTTCAACTCTTCGCGGACTTTGATTTTGCCGTGCCAGGGATTCTTCGCCAGCGAGTGGCCTTCGCCGGGGAAGACGAGCAGCTTGTTTGGAATGCCGAGCGAGTACAGCGCGTGCTCGAGCAAGTAGTCTTCGAGCACGGCGACGCGGATGTCGTCGGCGCCGGCCACCATGTGCGTGGGCGTGCGGACTTTGTCCATTTGGAAGATGGCGGCTTCGTCGTGATAGCGCTGCGCGGCTTCCCAGGGACGTCCGCCGAGGAAGTAGGCGTCGTCCATGGTGGTGTCGTCGTTGCCCCAGTTGCCGATGTGCTCGACCGCGCCTGCGCCCGTGACCGCGGCCTTGAAGCGCGTGGTCTGGGTGATGAGCCAGTTGGTCATGTATCCGCCGTAGCTGTAGCCGCCGATGGTGAGGCGGTCGGGATCGGCGATGCCGTCTTTCACCAGCGCGTCGACGCCGGAGAGAATGTCCTTGCCCGGCCGCGAGACGAGTTGCGGAACGATCTGCATCAGGAACTTGTCGCCGTATCCGGTCGAGCCGCGGTAGTTGGGTTCGAAGACCAGCCATCCATTCGTCGCGGCCAGGCCGGCCCACTGGTACCAGTCGGCCTCGAAGTGATTGCCGTCGGCGTCGGCGGGACCTCCGTGGATGAAGGTCAGCATGGGCAGGTGCTTCGCTTCAAATTTGCCGGGAGGATAGATCAGCATGCCTTCGACGGTGGTGCCGTCGTCGGCCTTCCACTGGTAGGGCTTGCCTTGCGGTAGATCGCGCTCGGTGAACAGCTTGTTGAACGAAGTGATGGCGCGGGCCTGATCGAGTTTGTCGGCGCTGTCGGCGAGGTAGACTTCGTCGGGCTTGCCCAGCGAGGAGTACACGAAGGCCACGCGCGGGGAGTGCCCGGCGACCGAGATCGCGGCGTAGGTGCCGGGCCATGTGCTGATGCGGTGCAGCGATTCCGCGGGCTTGCCTACGGAATACATTTGGACTTCGGTGCCGACGCGCGCGGAGGTCAGGATTGTAGCCCCGGACGCATTCGTCCGGGCGGCGCTCGCTTCGCTCGCGGGGCGGACGAATGCGTCCGCCCCTACGTTGCCGATAACGGCGTAGTGCTCGATGGGGCCGATGAAGTCCTTGCTCCATTGTTCAATCTGATCATGTTCGACGGCACCGGACTCGGTGTCGGGCTTCTCTGTGTCAACCCAGTACAGATGCGGCTGCAGATCGCGGTAGGGGCCAGAGACGTCTCCCACTTCGACACTGAAGAAGATGTGGCGGCTGTCGTTGGCCCAGCGCGCGTGGATTTCTTCGGCTTGGTTGTGGGTGATGGGGCGCGGTTGGGTCGTCGGCGACTGCAAGTCGACCACATAAATCTCGACGTCCTCGTATTTTTCCTGACGCTGGTTGATGGCGTTGCTCACGAACGCGAGCTTGTGGCCGTCGGGCGAGGTGACCAAGCCATCCACCCGCAACGGCGAGGTTGCGATGGCGCGAGTGCCGGGCGTGAGATCGGGTTGCTCCTCGGGCTCGCCTTCTTTCTTTGCAGCCTTCGTCGGGGCGGCAGCGTGGTGCGCAAGAGCGACCGGCAGGTCGAGTGCGAAGATCGTGTCACCGCGCTCAGCCGTGCGGTATTGCACGACATCCTTCCAGTCGTTCTTGTAGGCGTCTTTCTGCGCCTTGGTCCAGGGCTGGCGCGTGGAGAAGTAGATGGTCTGCGAATCCTGCGACCAAGAGAAGGAGTGGACATCTTCTTCTCCCTGCGTGACCGGGAAGGCTTCACCGCCGGTGGGCGAGATGAGGTAGATCTGGCTGGCTGGTTCGTCTTTCGAGTCGGCATCCGAATCGGAGTCGCTGCCTTTCTCCGCGGAAGCCTTGCGCTCGGAGAGGAAGGCGATCCAGCGTCCATCGGGCGACCACTTCGGATCGGAATCGTGTCCCGACTGCGTCAACTGAATCAGATTGCCAACAGAGCCGCCCTTGCTATCGTCGTGATAAAGCCAGAGGTCGGTGCGGAAGATTTGCTGGTCCCAGTCGGCGCGCTCGGTCGCAATGACCACCGAGTTGCCGTCCGGCGAAACCTCAACCGCGGGAAAGCTGACGGAGTTGAAGAACTCGTCGAGCGTGAGCTTGGGCTTGCTTTGAGCCATCACGGCGGGCGCACAGGTCAACAGCATCAGGGCGATCAGGGCAGCTTTGTGGAGTCGCATAGGGTTCCCGGCGGGAAGAAGGGTTATACAACGGCGGATTCGTTCGAGGCAAGTTTGTGACTCGGAGTTTTGGATGTTTGCCACAAGAAACATAACAACGCAGCGAACACCGGGACGGAGAGTTGGACGTGAGTCCAGCGTGACAAGGGGCCAAGCAACGGCAGCACGAATGCGAGGTACAACAAGACGCGCAAAGCCGGCGTGGAAGGATGCTCCGCGTGGATGAGAGCCCAATCCGCCAGTAGCAACAAAGCCGGAACCAATGCCAGCAGGTCGTACACGAACAGATGCGGGTTGAAGAGTACCGCGGCGAGAGTGAGCGCCGAAAAGCGAAGCGCAAGCGGGGCCGAAGACTTCCAGACCACCGCGGCCACCGCGATCAACGCGACGGAACTCAGTACGTACAGCGCGAGTGCAACTTCGGGCCAGGGGATCAGCAGTGTCCAGAAGGAGCGCAAGGAGTGCATTTGAATCGGCGCCAGATTGAGTTCTGCTGCGTCGATTACGCGTGAGACGTGCCAGAGAGTATCGAAGTAAGCGTGCATCACCGCGGGACCGAAATAGATCCGCGTGAACGCCAGCTGGGCACCCGCTGCGACGACAACGCCACCGAGTGTCTTCCAGGCGTGAGACAGCAGCAACACCAGCGGAATAGCAACCAGGAACTGCGGCTTGAATGCCAGGAAGCCCAGCGCGATACCCGCCAACCAGCTGCGATCGGCGCGAAACGCAAGAAAGGCCGCGGTGAAGCATGCCAACACGAGAACGGAAGTCTGGCCGCGCACGAAAACATGAAACAGCGGCGGAAAGGCGAGGGCACACAGGGCGACGAGTGGTCCGTGAAGACGCAGGCCGGGGCAGGACTTCCAGATCACATACACGCAGAACCCATAAAGAAGCAGGTTCAGCACGACCCAGATCTGCGCGGCAATCAGGAAGGGGAAGTATGTGAGCGGAACGAATAGGAGCGCGACTTGTGGTCCATAGAGATTGGGAAGGCGGACGTTCGTGGGACTGTGAGCGGTCGGAGGGAACACGCTCTCGCGGGCGACGTCGATGGGGTGAACGATTGCGAGCATCGCGGCGGTGCGTGCTTGGTCGTCGTAGAGTTCCGCGGTACGGCCCTGGTGAATCAGGCGGACGGAGATGTAGAAGGAAAGGAAATCCTGAAACTTGATGTTGGCAGCTCGGTCGAAGGAACCGGGAGTAAGAAAATCGGCGGCGCAGACACCCCAGAGGCAGACGGCGAGCACGATGGCGTGAGCGCGAATGCGGCGCGGAGTGAGCCAGGTGGACGCCGACACGACCCAGGAACGGGGTCCGGCTTCCTGCGTGGTCACTGGGCAGGCTCGGCGTTCTTGAAGGCGTCGTCGAGCGTTTGCGCGGAGTGAGGAGCGGTTTGCATGAGTCGCCAGCCGTCATCGTACTGACGAAATCCGACAGTCGAGGTGTAGCGCAGGTCGCCGGAGTAGAGCGCGGCGCCGACTTCGTTCAAAGGCACCCATCTCCACGTGAACTCTACATCGGCCTGGCTGCCTTGCTTGCTGATGCCGGTGACGCCGATCAGTTCCCTTCTGGCCACGGGGATAAAGAACGATGCCTTGTCGGCCTCTTCGGCGGGGACGAGGGCGCGAACTGTGTCGACGCCCGAGGGGGTCAGCAGGACATCCCAGCACGGCGGCGGCACCATGGCGGGACCGCAACGGGCCGCGGTCGCGGAGATCCAGCCGTGTTGTTGGAGGACGAGATATTCGGGCGAGACGTAGTCTTTGTTGGAGACGATGCCGGTCTGCAGGGCAAATTGCTGTGGCGTCTTGAAAGCGTCGGAGGCAGCGATGAGATCGGTGGCGAGGCGGCGCGTGAGGAAGTCGCGCGGCGAACATGCGCACAGGGTGAGAGTCACCACGAGACAGAGAGCGAGGATCGGTGTTTTCCGCATCGGTCCGGTTTGATCAATTGCCTGTAGCCGGGCTTCGCCCGGCGGACAGCCGAAGGCGGCTGTCCCCACATAATCAAAACCCAATCACATCACGATTCAACGACTTGTGATTGTAAATAAACGCGAGCGTTTGTGCGGGAGGAAAGGACGGGAGGTGATCTGGCCGTCGAAGTGAGCGGCCCAGCATCCGGGAATCTGGCAGGAACAGTGGGGGCAGCAGCCTTCGGGAGTGAGGCGGTACTCTTCGATGTGGTATCCGTATCTGCGGATCAGAGTCTCACTGCAGTGCGGGCAGCGGGTATCTTCCCAATGGCCGACCATGCCGGGGAGATTTCCGGCATAGATGTAATGCAGGCCGGCCGCCTGGCCAATTTCGGCGGCCTGCAACAGATCTTCGACAGTGGTGTCGCGCTGGTCTTCTCCCTGCATTTTGTAGTCGCCGTGGAATGCGGTCACGTGCCAGGGGATGTCGGGCGAGATGCCGGCGACGAATTCGGTGAGGCGGCGGAGTTCGTCGGCGGAATCGTTAAAGCCGGGGATGAGCAGCGTGACGATCTCGAGCCACAATCCCATCTGGTGAATGCGGCGGATGCTGTCGAGGATGGGACCGATGCGTCCCCCGAGTTCATGGTAGCGGCGGTCGTCGAAACTCTTGAGATCCACTTTGTAGAGATCGAGATGAGGGCGGATGAATTCGAGAACCTGCGGTGTGGCATTGCCGTTGGAAACGAATCCGGTGAGCAGTCCCGCAGCCTTCGCTTCTTTGAAAACAGCGACGGCCCACTCGCTGGTGATGAGCGGCTCGTTGTAGGTGCTGACCAGAACTTTCGCACCCTGGTCGAGAGCATCGCGGACCAGCGCTTCAGGTGAGGCTTCGAGCGGCGGCGACACAGCATTGGGATCACGGAGCGCCTGCGACGTAACCCAGTTCTGACAGTAGCCGCAGTGCAGATCGCAGCCCAGCATGCCGAAGCTGTAGGCGAGCGCGCCGGGATGGGCGTGGAAGAAGGGCTTCTTCTCGATGGGATCGCATTGCATTCCGGCGGTATATCCCCAGGGCACGTACAGCGTGCCGCCGCGGTTGTAGCGGACTTTGCAGACGCCGGGCTGGCCTTCGGGAATCGGACAGCAGTGGCCGCAGGAGAAACAACGGACGCGATGGTTGTCGAGTTTCTCGTAGAGAGCGGGATCGGCCTCGCGAACTTTGCGGTCGAGGATGTCGCGGAGGGTGGGCACAGGAGCCTCTGGGACTATTCTAGCGCCGGGATGTACCGCAGGGGCTAAAGAGTGTGCGTGAGGACTGGTGTCGTCCCGGGACTCGCTCTCTCTTCCCACCCTACCCGGCACTTACGTGCCGGGCTATCACAACATGACGCCGCTTCGCGGCTGGAGTTTTGTGGTGTTTGTTCCACCGTTCTCCCAGAAATCCGGTTCTCACGCACTCTCTAAAGCCCTCCATAGAAGGGTAGATCGCAGCGCTGAAAGCGCTGCGCCACCCAAAAGCACGCTTATCCAAAAGCAAGCTTACTCAGAATTGAACTTCTGGGGAGTTCAGTGGACGCAGGAGAAACGGTCGACAGATGTGAGATCCCTCCCTCCGCCTGAAAAGCGGCTCCGGTCGGGATGACGCGTTCGAAAGAAATGCTATCGAAACTCAGACTACGCCATCAATGACTACGCCATCAGTGGCCGGCCGGGGGCTTGGCGGCTGTCTGGTGCTGGCGCAACCAGCGATCGGCGTCCAGTTCAACGGAGGTGACTTGGGCTCGCGTGAGACGCGCCCGAACAAATGGCCCAAGCGTTTCGCTGGCATGGTCGCCACTCAAACGGGCCACCACCATCCAGAAGTAAGCTTGTGTGAAGTCCTGGGGGACACCGCGACCGCTAAAGTAGATGGAGCCCAACTTGGATTGGGCAGCGACATTACCCTGCTCCGCAGCTTTGATGAACCAGCGAACCGCTTCTCGCTCGTCCAGTTTCACGCCCTCTCCGGTGGCATAGCGAAGGCCCAGAGTATTCTGGGCCGCGGGGTTGCCCTTCCCGGCCATCTGGTGAAGTTGGTCGAAGGATGCAGTCTCGACGGATGGAGCAACCGCGGCAAGACTCTCCGACCTCGGCGGGCGAGATGATGCCAGAACGGTCGGCAGTGTACTGCGGCCACGGTCCTGAAGCTTGCTCTGAATCAAGGGAGCGAGGCCGTAGCCGAGAACAAAAAAGATCGCAATGGCGGCGCAGATCAGGATAATGAGATGGGTACGCGGCAGGCTGATGCCGCCGGAGATCTTTTCTTCCGAACCGTCCATCTTGTTTTCTTGACCAGGCTCGGAAGCGAAGAGAACGCTTCCCGGTGTTGGAGCAAATTGAACGGCGGCCGGCTTGGTACCGACGGGCGGAAGATTTTCGGCACGGGCGGCGCGGTTGACAGCGGCAACGATGGTCTCCGCAAGGCGCTGCATCACGCCGCCATCCGATGCGAAAAATCGATCCGGCTGGTCGGAGAAAACTTCGAGAATCCCAATCGACTTATCGCCCGCACGCACAGGCACCGCCAGAATGGAACGGATGCCCAGGGCGCGGCAGCTTTCGCGATCCACGCGCACATCGACTTCGGAATCGTCGCAGCGAAGCAGCACACCGCTCTTCACGCACTCTCCGGAGAAACCGGAGCCCACCTGCAAAGGTGCACCGACGGGTGGAGCATCTGCTCCGGAACTGGCGCGGCAAACCATGAAATCCGGATCGGTATCCGCGAGCGCAATCGCTGCGCCAGAAGCGCGAACCAGAGTTTGTGCGCGCCCGGCAATCAACTGCAGGGCACCAGCGAGATCGGAACCGAGCGCCTCTACTTGCCGCTGCACCGCGGTCACGGCCGCCGGCGTATCGGTGTAGTTGGGACGCGGAGGAGTTGCGTCGCGCGAACCGATAAAGGCGGCAACCTCAGCATCACCGTTGGCGACTCCGGCCATCACGTTTACGAAGAGCCACTCGCGCAGTCGCGCCACGGACTCGGACGACAAATCGGAAAAACGAAGCCCGGCGCGTCCTGAGGCGTTCGACCAGACCACCCGTCCGGTGGTGTAGAGGTGGTCGGCGCAATCGGCCAGGTCCAAACAGAGGTTCACGCGCTTATCCAGTTCCAGAGGTGAGTGGCATTGAATGGCGACGCCGTCTTCGCTGATGTCGACGATCTCGTGGAGATCGAGCATCGCGCCCTGGGATTCTCCGGTGAAGGTGGCATACGCCGGCGTTTGAATCTTATGCCGCACACGCCGGCGACGGTTGGGTGAAACCGTCTGTAACGCCGAGGTCATCACAGCCATGGGGAATGGGCCCTACTTCTTGGCTCCATATTAGCGCGGGATGGTTGAAAAGCCATCAAAGAAAAAACAGAAGGACGACAGGGCGGGGGGTTCCGGCAGGACGAATCGACGGGAAAGAGTGCGCGAGGAACCTCAGGGGCTAAAAGCCCTAGCAGAAGAGAGCCGCTCAATCGCAGCGCTCAAAGCGCTGCGCCACCCAAAAGCTCGCTTCGCAAAAGACTGCGGCCTTTCGCAGCAAGCTGCGGGTCTTCAAGTTGCAGGTCTTCGGCAAATGCCTCAGCCGGCGCGGCGCAGGATTTGGGCCTGGTGCAGGCTGGAGATGCGGGAGATGGCGGCGACCATCATGCTGGACAGCAGTTGCATGGTCGCCACGTCGCGCTCATCGAAGGCGCCGGGTGATGAGGACAGCACCTCGAACACACCGAGCGTGCGGCGGTAGTGCCGCAGAGGCGAGACGAGAATGGAGCGGACTCCCAGACGGCGGCAGCTGGCCAAGTCCACGCGCGGGTTCCGCTCGGCGTCGTGACAGAGCATGATTTCGCCGGAGCGCACGGCTTCGGCGGAAATGCCGGCATCAGTTTGCAGACGAACGCCGAGGTCGGGAGCAGTTCTTCCGGCCCGGGCGCGGCAGACGATTTCGTCCCCGGCGCGCAGGGCGATGGCCGCTCCGGTCGCGCCGGTGAGATGCTGGGCGCGTTCGGTAATCGCGCTGATGGCGGGCTCCAGATCGAGTTCCGCGGGATGAATCTCGATTTCTTCCGACGACACGGCGCGAAAGCCGGACACCGGGTGGGCCGCGTTGGCGACACGGAGCTGGCTGCGCTGCGCCAGCGATGGCATATGAAAGTGATCGGCGATGTTGGCGACGTCCGGGTCGGGCACGGTGCGCAGCAGGTCGCGAACGAGGTTATTCAGCTCCATGTCGGTGATGAGATGGGCGGTCTGCTGGTTGCGCAGCGATCCGCCCAGAACGCGCGACAGACCGAGCAGGGCGTGGCTGCCGCATGCCAGGCAATAGGGCTTGCTGTTAGTGCTGATCATCTCGCACTGGACGCAGAATGTGGCGGACTGTAAAGGAACAAACTTGACGTCCTTGAAAGTGCTGCCATACACAGTCTTGCCAAACATGAATGCTGAATCCTCGCTTCTATTAAGTGCAGTTGAAGGTAAACAGACAGCGAAGGTTCAGAAAGTGACGGCAGTGGTTCCGGGTGTGGAAAACGGGGCCCTAAATGCTCATCCTGAGTGCGAGTGTGCAGAAACTTTCAACCTTTCTATCGATCTCATCCCAGGGGCGTTGCGGAATGCGGGTTGAGGCGCCCTTATTTTTGCCGCAAGGGTTGATTTCATCCTGAGGGTCGGCTATGCTAAAGACACGTTTGCGGCCTACCCGCAGAACGATTGACTGGGGGAAATCATGGAATGGACAGCTCCTGCTTTTGAAGAAGTTTGCTTGAACTGCGAAATCAACTCCTACGCCAGCGCGAAACTGTAACCGAAAACGCTCTCCCCTGAAAGCTCTCACCTGTCGCTGTTAGCTCGCGACGGTTATCGCGGCGGGCGGCTATAAGCCTGCGCCCGCACAGCAACGTCTGCTTTCCCCGCCCACACTTCTCCAACACCACATTCCCTGAGCTGCACTTGTCCTATGTATGCGGGACGTGGCGCGATTGTGCCCGATTACCCGGCTTGGGCCGCGATCAGCGTGTCCTGCTCGGGCAGAGCGATCACCTGCGCCGAGTGCGCAAGGGTGCGGTCAAGGGCGTCGGCCAGCGCGATGGGAAAGGCCGAAGTGAGAAGATTGATGTCGATCTGCAGGTCCCGCGAACAGTACAGCCGTTGCACGGTCAGCGTACCGCGCCGGCGGTTCGCGGAACTCATCAGGTTCAGAGCGAGGTTCCACACCGCCGAGCCGTCGAACGTTTTCGGCGTACCGGCTTTGGTCCAGCGGAACGAGTTTCCGGCGCGGCGCGCGGCAGACGAGTCGGACGTTTCGAACGGAACAACTTCCCCCGGGAGCAATTCGAGCTTGAGTTCGAAACTGTCAAAATCGTTGCTGCTGAACGCCGCGGTAAGAATGCGGCGAACCTGATCGTAATCGCGCGCGACTTTGAGTTCCTCGGTGGCACGGCGGATTGCCAGATTGTTGACGAAGATCTGCGGCTGGTCAAAGGTGCGGTGGGCGACGCGGGCCAATTCGCCAAACTCAAGATAGCCGAGATGCTGGACGCCAATCCAGATCCCGATACCAAGCACCGCGAGCACCAGGCCCAGGGAACTTCCGGTCGGCCACAGCAGGAACAAGCTCAGCATGGCGAAAACGGCTGAGACGCCGTACAGAAGAATGACGACCTGGCGATGCGTCATCCCGTGCTGCAGCAATTTGTGGTGGATATGCTCGCGATCGGCGGTGAACACCGGACGGCCGCTGATCAGGCGCCGGACGATGGAAAGCGCCGTCTCCAGAATCGGCAAACCGAAAGAAACAACCGGAATGGCGACAGCCACGATGGTCGGAGCCTTTTGGGCACCCTGGAGAGCGAGCGCGCTCAGCACAAATCCAATGAAAAGGCTGCCGGAGTCGCCGAGGAAAATGGTGGCAGGATTGAAATTGAAGCGGAGGAAACCGAGAATCGCGCCGGCCAGGGCGATCGTCATCACGGTGACCAGGGAATACCCGCCGAGGAGAGCCACCACAAACGCCACTAGCGTCGAGAACAGAGCCGATCCGGCGGCCAAACCATCGAGGCCGTCAATCAGATTGAAGGCGTTGGTGATGGCCAGAACCCACAGAACGGTGAAGGCCCATCCCACGATCCAAGGCAGCTTGATGTCGCCAAACAGGACCGGGATGTTGACGATCTTCAGACCACCCACGTACAGCATGGTCGCGGCTACGCCTTGCACCGAGAATTTGAAATAGGGCCCGACGCCGCGGATGTCGTCATAAACACCCAGCAGGAAAACGAGCGAGGCCGGCAGGAGGATGGTCAATAGCGCCTTAAAGGAAAAGGCTGAGTGGACCCGTGGACTATAAAAGGCCCAAATGGCCGCCATCCCCATGCAGAGAGAGAAGGAAAAGAAAATGGCTACTCCGCCCAGACGCGGGAGCGGGCTGGAATGCAGATGGCGTTCTTGCGTGGGAACCGCCACCCAGCCGTGGGCGGTGGCGAAATCGCGGACGTACCGAGTCAGCACAAAGGCCGACAGCAGCGCTAAAACAAATGTCCCGAGGAAAACGCCAGTCAACTATGCCACCTTCGGCGAGCAAGCATGCAGACGCGGCATGCCGGCTCGACATTCTTCAGAGTATTGCAGCCATGCCCTGCGGTTAATAGTTAGCGCGTAGGTTCCTGACGAAGTTGTGAGTGTTCAGACTGTAGCAGCACCAGAAAGAGACTTTCAATCACTCCCAAGGAAAAACCTGTGGAAAACTAATCAGGGCCCTCCCGGATAGCGGGGGCGCAACCCATGCGGCTGTGCTAAACTGCTGTTCAAATTCTCACTTAACACTTCAGGGGTTTTCTGATGGAGTCGGGCACATCGGGTTTCAGTCGCTGCGGGCGCGCTTTCTTGATTCTGCTTACAGCATTGGTGGTTGCAGCGGGCAGTGCTGTCGCCCAGCAACCCGCGAACGGCTCCCAGCCCGGACAGAGCGACACTCCCGGACAACTTCCCGCAGCTCAGCCGATCTCGCAGGCGGCAACAAACGCCTCGGGAGCAGCCCAGACTACCCCCGCGATTACACCCGAGCGGGCGAAAGACTTCCCCGACCAATCCGCGTTGGTAAAGTTGGGTCCGGGGGACCTGATCGAAGTGAGCGTGTACAACGTGCCGGAGTTGGCAACAAAAGCGCGGGTCAGCAGTTCTGGTGACGTTTACCTTCCACTGATTGACTACGTCCACGTCGACGGCCTGACCCAGGAAGAAGCGCAGACACTGATCGAGAAGCGGCTCTCCGACGGTGGATTCGTCCGAAGTCCGCATGTAACCATCTTTGTGGACGAGGCTTCGTCGCAAGGCGTCACCATAATCGGCGAAGTAGGCAAACCCGGGATCTATCCTGATGTATCGGATCACAAGCTCTACGAAGTTATTTCTCAGGCGGGCGGGTTCAACGCATCTGCCTCGCACAAGATCGCGGTCATTCGGCGGAACCAGCCGGAACCGATTCGTATCGATCTGCCGCGGAATCTGGCCGACGATTTGAGTGGCAACATCGAGATCCTGCCGGGCGACACGATCAGCGTTCCACGGGCTCCGATTATCTATGTGGTGGGGGATGTGGGCCGTCCCAGCGGCTTGCTGGTGGACAACGGTTCGCTTACGGTGTTGCAGGCGCTAGCGCTGGCCGGGGGGACGAACCGCACGGCGAAGATGAGTGGCGCGCGAATCATCCGCAAGACCCCCGCCGGGATGACCGAGACCAACGTTCAGCTCAAGAAGATGCTGGAGGCCAAGGTCCCCGACGTGACGTTGCAGGGAGATGACATTCTTTTTGTTCCGGTGAGTGCGGGCCGGATCATCGCGGGTAGAACGGTTGAAGTTGCCCTGTCAATGGCGACGGCGGTTTCGATTTATGCCGTGCATCCGTAGCTGGTGGGTTGCAGCTGCGGCGTTTCTGGTTCACGACTTCTCGATCATCCTCTGAAGAACTTCGAGATACTTTTCCGCTGTGTTTCCGCGCGAGAAGTGTTGCAGGATGTGTTCCCTTCCCTTCTGACCTAAGGCTGTGCCGAGTTCGCGATCTGCGGACAGCCGGCTGATAGCGGTTACGAGCGCTTCGGAATTTTCTGGCTCGATCACGATTCCGGCGCCGGCGTCTTCGATAATCTGCCGGGCCTGACCTTCGACGCCAAGAATTACCGGGCGGGCGCAGGACATGAACTCCAGCATCTTGGTGGGAATGACGGTCTTGAAGACATCGGTCTTTTTCAGCAGGACCAGGCAAGCATCGGAAGCGGAGATGAAAGCGGGGATGTTCTCGCGGGGTTGCTGATCGAGAAAGCGAACGTTGGCCAATCCGCGGGATTGGGCCGTAGCTTTGATTCGTTCTTTTTCCGCGCCCTCGCCCACCAGGAGAAACTGCGCGTTTGAGTTTTGACGCTGCAGTTGGCCGGCGGCGGCGAGCAAGGTTTCCAGTCCGTGGGCCATGCCCATGGTGCCGATGTAGCAGACCAGGAATTTCCCATCGGCCCCGAGTTCGTGCCGCAATGCGGCGTTGGCAACAGGAGAGGCTGGCGCAAACAGGCCGGTCTCAACGCCGTTTTCGACGATGGAAATTTTCTCTGCGGGAACGCGCCAGAGCCGCATCAGATGCTCTTTGAACGCCGGAGTCACGACGACGATGCGGTCGGAGCGCCGGTATAGGAACTTGGCAACCGCTGCCAGCGTGTGGTGCAAGAGGGAATTCTCATCTCCTACTCCAACAGCGGTTAGGGATTCCGGCCAGAGGTCCCTCACTTCGAAAACGAATGGCACCTGGCGCGCGAAATGGAGCCACCACCCGGAGAGACCAACCAGAAGTTGGGGCGACGAAGCTATGATCACGTCGGGACGCGGCAGGGCCATGCCGCGCAGGGCAGCGGAGACGCAGAACGAAGCGTAGTTGCGCATGCGCTCATGCGCCTTGCGGTTCGGCAAAGGCCAAAGCCACGTGCGAAACACATCAACGCCGCCTACTCTCTCCTGGTAAATCATGCGGCGCAAACGGCTGCGCCATTCGGCGGGAACCACTCCGGTCGGGTGATTGGGGAATCCGGTGAGCACAGATACTTCGTGGCCGGCCTCTGCCCAGTGGCGGGCGAGTTCGGAGGCGCGGGCGGCGGGCGCACCCATCTCCGGCGGAAAATATTGTGAGACGTAAAGAATCTTCACTCGATCTCGAACTCACTTGCTCGCGGCACGCCACTCATAACGCCGCAGCAAGTACAGGGCGTCTTGATTGACATCTTCGCTATTCTTAGGCGTCTCACCCCGGAGCACGATTTTATAAGCGTCGCGGAAATTGCCATCTCCATAGATATCTGGGAACCGCGCGCCAGCGAAGGTCAGACGAGTACTAAAAGCCAGCGCCAGCAGTCCAAGCATGCAAAAGAGTGAACAGTAAACTACTAAAAGAGGGCGCAAGATGCCGGGTGAGACCATGCGCCTCAGTCCGAGCAGCACGTACCCCATAAGGAACGGCAGAACGGGCAACCACAGCCGTGCGTCATTCCAAGGATAGGCGAAGACTATACATCCAAACCCTAACAGGTAGAACAATAGCGAATCGGGTCGGTCGCGTTTCACCCAAATCCCAACGACGCACGCGATAATTGCGAACGCTCCAAGGATCTGCAACGGCAAGCCGAGCGCGGCCGGTAGTTTTGACGCGGGGGCGTTTGCCGTCATCTCTCCCCACTCCGCAGTGTGGTATCCAATGTTGGCGGCAATACTGCGGAGTACGCCCCTCCTTTGGAAAATGTGCGAATTGAAGTGCATATATCGGGAATCGAGAAGAACCCTGGCGACCATTACCAGTATGACCATTAAGAACAAGAACGTGATGAATCGATGTCGCCGCAACGTGGGATATATCCTCCTGGCCCCAGCAACCCCGCCGATCGCTGCCCAAATAAAAGCTGGGATGAAAACGATTCCAATGGTTCGCAACTCGATGCAGAACCAAATGAGCGGAATTAGCAGCATGAGCCACCAGAGCCGACGAGATCCCGGATCCGCTTCGGCCCTAATCAATACGAGGAGACACGGTACAGACGCGCCAAAAAAGCAGATATCGCTTAATGGGTACGTAACGTTCCGAATCATGAGGAAGGAGAGGAGAGTTAGCAAGGATATGAACTGTGCGACCTCACCCGAAAATCCGAACGAATCGCGCAACACAAAGTAACTCGCCACACATCCGATTCCGAGCAGAAGGCAATTTAGTGCAACGATGGCCCAGGACTTCCCGATGCCTGCTTTTGCCAACACCCAAATCAACGCAGGATATCCGGGCGGGCGCATGGAACGCACACCGTGAACCAGGAAACCATTTCCGTCGATGGCGGAACTAGCTTGTAACAGATAGTCAACCCCGTCGTTGATGAGCCTGAGGGGGGTGGCGATTTGAGCCAAGTACACGATGGCAACAATCACCAAGGCGAGCGAAGTGATCAGATGGGCGTGGCGTGGGACCATCATACTTGTCTCCGCAGGAGCGATTGCACGAAGGTCAACGGTCCTCCCGTTTGCAGCAAAGATAACGCGCTCATGCCGATGCGTGCACTTGTAACATCCATGATCTAGAGACCGTTCCAGTCATCTAGTAATAACAGAGTTTGAACGCGCTCTTGTAGCAGAGGGCGCGGGTGCGTTTGCTGCGGCTGCGACTGTAACCCTCCCAGCGGTCGGCGACGCGGGCGAAGGTGTCTTCTCCTGTGAGGCGATGCATGATGCGTAATTGCACGATGTGCAACTGGTGATAGAAGGGGCTGGCCACCATGGGAAGGCGTGTACCGGACTGCTCGTAGAGCGACCAGAATCCCAAGTCGTAGCGATCGAGATTGTGCGGCATCGTCCGGACCGCGCGCGAAAATAGTTCCTGCACGCGAGGGTCTTCGGTAGCCAGGAAATAGTCGTAGATCCCCCACGACGCCCAGATGAATCCGTTGAGAATGTGCGTGGGGGGCGAGACGATGTACTCCTCGAACCACAGGTCACCGGATTCATCCGTGAAGGCGACGCCTCCATCTTTCATGGGGATGTGGAAGCAGGCCAGAGCGCGCTGGGCGGCATCGAGATAGCGGGCGTCGCGCGATTCTTTGTGGGCGCGTACCAGCACGGAAATTCCCTGGCCCTGCGCGAGTGCCGAGTACCACGGGGCGCGAAGAGTCTCGCGGTATTCCCAATCGAAGTGGTGGTTCCAGACGGCCAGTCCTTGCGCGTTCTGCTCGAGGTGCGAGCAGAGCCAGTCGGCGGCTACGAAGAATTTTCGGCGGCGCTCCGGGTCGGACGTGCGATGGTACAAGTTGTAGTTTCCGAGGCCGTATTGCGCGATCGCGATGGGGTTGTACTGCAGGCCGATGTGGCCGTGATAGTCGAGTTGCGGGACTCCGGAGGAATCGTAGAAGCCCGGATAGTCCGCCTTCTCGGCGAAGAGCATGTAGTACTCGCCGAGAGCGCCGGGAGTTGCATTCGGATTCTCAGCGGGAGTTTCGTGCCAGAAGGTGAGCTGGCTTTTGCCGCCGACGACGTAGGCGCTGAAGATGCGTCGGTAATAGCTGAGGCGGGGCAAGGAGCTTTGGGTTTGACTTAATTCATACTACGGCAATGCGAAGCGATAGCACCAAGAGCGAGGCTGTCGAGCTGCGCTCGAGGGACAGCCGAAGGCGGCTGTCCCTACATGGGCTGTCCCCACATTCTGACTCAAGGAACTACGGAGTAGAGCGATGTGACCATGTCGTCGGATTCGACAGCGATCGTGGTTAAGGCCAGGAATGACGTGGTGTTGTGGCCATCGGGCATGAAGGCATTTCCATACTGAAACAGGCCCATGGGCCAGCGATCCTTTTGCCATGCGCGCAAGAGGTGCCAGTCCTGGGCGCTTCCACCGGTGCCGCCGTACAGGCGGACGTGATGATCGCGGTTCACTTCGCTTGGCTCCACCATCGTGGAGAAGAACACGCGGCTGCCCACGCGGCATCCGTAGATGGACGAACTGCTGACGGGAGCAACTTGCAGCAACGATTCCTGACGGTCGAGCCGGTAGATGTAGTTGGGTTCGAGGGGCGTGTCGGAAGAAAAGTAAAGCCCATCTTCAGTCGGAATGGCTGCGACCGCGCGGGTCTGCTGCCGGCCCTGCAAGACGGCCTCGACTCGGCTGAAATCGCAGGTGGCACGCAGGATGCGGCATTCATCGCCGTAGTCGCCGGTCAACACCCAGAGGTAATTTCCCCAGGGATCGTGGACGATGTTGTGGATGTGGCGGATGGCGCCCTTGGGGAAGGTGTAGGCGACGCTCCATGTGGCGCCGGCATCGGTGGACGCGTAGACGTGGACTTCGTCGCGGGCGCTGTTGTCGAAGTATTCTCCCCAATAAATTGTGCCGTCTGGAACTGCGGTGATGTGCAGCGGGCGAGTGCCGCGGAGGATGGAGTGCGTGCGGCCAAATTCGGTCTCTCCGCGACGTAGCGTGACGATGGCTCCTGGAACGGCGGCTACGAGTCCGCCCGACGGCAGCACGGCGAGCGCATGGAAGCTATCGCGAAACAAGCGCGCTGTCAGGCCATTCATCACTGAGAGCTGGCGACGCCATTCAGCGTGAAAGTCGGCCACTGGCTGCCACGTGAGAGCGGAGGAAGGATCCTGAACGCTGGCTCGCAGCAACTGGTAACCGCGCGATGCGTAGAGCTGATCGCCGGCCCACGCCAGCACACGCAGTCGCGGGAAACGCGCTATACCAATCAGACGGCCGTGCAGATCGATAGTGGCTTCTTTCATTTCCTTTGGCGCGTCCGCGAGTCTAAGGCAAGAACGCCTTCATGCAGAAACAACTTCCACCGGCTTTTTCAAACTCCGAGGTATCGACGATGACCGGCGTCAGTCCCTCCTGATGAAGAATGGCTTCCAAGGGAGGCGTCATGTGAGGAGTGATGTAGCTGCCGTTGATCACGATCCCGTTGCCCATGAAGTGGTGAGCCTCGTCGGCGGCGAGCAGGTGCACTCGCTTCCAAATTTTATGCAGAGACGCGAGAGCCTCGGCCGAATAGGCGCCGGGAAAGATCAGAGCTGCGTCGTTGTTGAGCGGGCAGAGGCAGGTGTCCAGGTGGTAGCAATAAGGATCGACTAGCTGCAGGGACACGACTGGAATTCCCATTTCGGACATCGCGGCGGAAAATTTCTCGACGCCGCCGAGCGTGCTGCGGAAGCCATAGCCGGCGTAGATGCGGGAGCCGTCGGGATGCCAGAGTAAATCGCCGTGGCCTTCGAGGTAGTCGTCGCCGTAATCGAGTTCGATCAACTTGTAGTCGTGTGCGCGGAACCAGTCCACATAGAAAGGTACTTCGCGATGGCGTGACGGATAGACCATACGGCTCGGCACAACGAATTTTCCGTATCCAATTTTCTCGCCGGCAAAAACCTGATTAGCAGCGAAGACCATATCTTCGAGACCTTCGACTGGATCGACGGTTTCAACCTCGCATCCGTTCTGTTGCAGAACACCACACAGCGTTTCCCACTGACTGCGCGCTTTCCCTCGGTCCACTGCGGATTCTCTCGACATGTACGGGTTTTTCTGATCGACGACATCGAAATAATGCGGCGGACAGAGCAGGACCGTGGGCATACGATTGATGGTAGCCGGGCGAACAGAGCCGAGGCAAGGAGACAGGGACGAGATGTCGGCAGGCGTTGCCGACTATTCGTCACCTTGGGATGGAACGGCGATCAGAACGAGTGCGGATGTGGGAAGACTCCAACATGGGCACACGAAGCTCCGTGGCAAGCAACGTGCTCTCAATTCGGGATAAGTCGCTCTTCGAGGTTTTTGTTAGTAGAGCAGAAGGCAGTGAGAAGATGCTGAGCCGATGTGCCAATTCACAATGCTGCAAGCCCTTCCTGAAGCTCCGAGAGGGCAAGCTGTTTCTGGTCGAGACCGACCGCGTGACCAAGCCCGGAGAATCCGCCGTGCCTCCTTTTATTCGCGCCCGGCAGCAGCAACGGTGCGTGGAGCACTACTGGCTGTGTGATGACTGCGCCACGCACTGGACTCTCGTCTACGACCGGGAGCGCGGAGTGGCGCTGGCTACCCTGCACCGGCCCGCGACGAGCATTACCGCAACAGCTACAACCGTGCGCAGCGGGGCGGCATAGGACGAAGTTCGAGAATAGCGCTCTCATATCGCCTCCTACGCATAGCCCTCTTTCGCCCATGTCTTCCAGTCCTCGCGAACTGCTTTCAACATCTGTTCTGTGGCCTGGTGCAGCCACTTCCCTTTCTGTTCCTGCATGTGCTTGAGGATTGGCTTTCGGGCCGTTTTTGTGCCCAGATGGATGTTCGCAGTTTCCCATCCCATGGCGCGAAGCAGGCGCAATTCCTTGCCCGGGGCGCGGAGCGTGGCCAGTTCAATGCGCGAACAATGCGGACTCAGCCTGCGGACGATCCAGCGTCCACGTAACTGAACGAACGGATCGGGACAGCGAACCGCCCGGCTAATGATGGTCTGATACAAAATCTCGGCAGGGCCCTGGTCATCCTTGGCCCAATAGCAGGCGGACGACACCAGTGCTTTGGCTTCGCGGGCAATTCTGCCGCCGTGCCAGTCGGCGATGGCGACATAGCGCGCGTGCCCCAGGCTGCCGAGGCCTGCGACGCGACTCGCCAGTCGGTACGGTAGGTCGCGGGCGGGCATGAGGTGCTCGATGGCGTCGATCGCGCTGATCGGGACATCGTGTCTCACAGTCGGCAGGGCATCCATTTTCGCCCAGAAGTGGACTGGGTCGCGCAGTTCGCTCTCGGCAATCTGGCGCAGCCAGTCATTGTTCTCACCCAGGACAAACGCTAGTCCACCCATGCGTAAGCTTTCGCGATAACCCTCGAGAATGGCATCGCAGATGTCTTTCTGCTTGAGCGCCAAGTGACCGCCTTCGGAAGCCAGATGAGCGCTCACGGCGAGGCGGACGAGATCGTTGGCGTAGGACATGGGATGAGTCTCGTCGAAGTCGTTGACGCCCCAGATGAGGCGTCCTTCAACGTCGCGCCAGGTGCCGAAGTTTTCCACGTGCAGGTCGCCCACCGCGAGCACGCGCGGTCCCTTGGCAAGTTCGGGGCACACCTTCGGCCAGATCTGCGCCCAGCGGTAATAGGTAGCGCGCAGAAAGGGAAAGACCGCAGCCTTCATATTGAGGTGCTTGAGTCGGACATCCTTCTTGACGAGGTCGGTGCGATGGCCCAGCCAGTCTTCGAACTGGCGGGTCGCTTTCACGATGTTCATAGCGTTCGCAACGATAGCGAGGGAGGGCCCGGAAGTCAACGGGAGGAGCAGGTGGGAGAACACAGGCGGAGACAATCACCGGGCGTGGGAGAGGGCTGGTTCAGCTTGCATCCCACGCCCGGCAAATGCGGAGAGGAACAGGCACATCCTTCAAAACTTAGTGCTTATAGAACGCGGCGTTTTTCTCAACGAATTCCTTTTTTTCCTCCGGCACATCTTCGAGAGCATGAATTGAATCAGAGGTGCAGGCCGGAATGCAGGCGCCACAATCGATGCAGCCCTCGGGGTCGACGTACATCTGAGTGGCAGCCTCGTAGCCGGGCTCGTCCTGCTTGGGGTGGATGCAATCGGTGGGGCAGACCTCGACGCATAGTGAGTCTTTGATGCAGGTATCAGTGATTACATAAGCCATGATGAAATGATCTCCAGAATGAAATGAGCACTTCAGGCCCGCTCAACAAGGAGTGTAAGAAGTAGGGAGAGATCGGGCGGTGATTTTGATCACAGGCGGCTGTGCGCGGACAAAAAAAAACAGAGACTCGGCGGTGAGTGGGGCAATTCTGTCTTTCCTGGGACTCATGATGACAATCACGCGCAACTGTGACCGCGGTCACAGAAATTGAAAGGCGACAGGTCTTAAATAGGCACAATTGAACTAGGCCTTCTAGTCATAGGATCGCCCGGCCGCACCCACAGAACCCCACAAGCCGTTACCCCAGACGGCAGCGGCCGGGCGCTTGAAGGCTCCAAGATTGGTGCCCTCCCCACTCCCCCTTACCCCAAACCGCTGGTTCCACACCTAATTTTGTTCCTGAAAGTGTGTGTGCCGATAGACACACCGTGGCTTCCCGCACACTGATCGGCCCCTCTTTTCAGACACCAACCAGCCTGTTTTCAGTTAGATACGGTTTGGTTCCACTCCTGCCTCTCGTATTGGCGCAAGGCAATTCAACAGGGGGCAGACATGGAACGGACGGCTGGAAGGGCGACGACGAAGCGGGCAGCGGGAATCATACTGGCGCTATTCACTCTGGCAGTCGCAAGCCCGGCATTTGCGCAAGTCACGAAGCCGTCTGAGGCCGCTCCCGTCAACCGCGTCGTCCTGGTCAGCATTCCGGACCGCAAGCTTGCGGTGATAGAAGATGGCAACGTCATCGCCACATTCTCGGTCGCAGTCGGCGCGGCCGCGAGTCCCAGCCCCACGGGTGAATTCCAGATCGTCAACCGCGTTGCCAATCCCACGTACTACCGTCCTGGCACGGTGATCCCCAGCGGCAAAGGCAATCCCGTGGGAACGCGCTGGGTGGGGCTGAGCCAGAAGGGCTATGGAATTCACGGCACGAATGCGCCGCGGTCTGTGGGACACGCGGCGTCGCACGGATGCATCCGGTTGCGCAATCGGGATATCGAGAAGCTGTTCACGATGGTGCAAGTCGGCGACGTGGTTCAGATTCGCGGCGAGCGCGACGAACAAGTGGCGCAGATTTTCGGCAGCGGCGCGGACGACACGACCGTGGCAGCAGCAGACGTTGCCGAGCAGGACGGTGGGCAACCACAGCAGTCATCGACGTTTTGAGCTAGAGGAATTTGAAACTCAAAGTTTAAGTCTCAGGAGGACATCATGCAGATGGCAATCACATTCATGGCGGTGGTCGCAGGAATGATCTTTTCGCTGGCGGTGGCGATGCTGGCGGAGGAACTGATCTTCGGGCAGGTATTCCGCCTGTTCTTTTCACGGCAGGCGGTCGCAGTGAAATCTGGAGAGAAGCGCTAAGGCGCAAAGGAGAACGACGATGCTGGCGTTGAAGTATTTGCTGATTGCCGGTGGCCTCGGGATGATTCTCGTGGCTGTGAGTATTTTGGGTTATGACTTGTATCGCGAATTGCTGTACCGGCGTGCGCTCGCTACACCCGGAGCGGGCACGGTTCCGCCGCTTCCGGAATGGCGTTGGCGGACATCGCTGGCCCTGGCGCTGCTGGCTTGGGGGCCGATTCTGCTGGCGTTCAGCATTGTCGTGGTGCCGAGCGGCATGGCGGGAATCCGCATCAGCGAAGTGAGCGGCACGGTGCCGGGGACTTTGTATCCAGGTGTCCATTTTGTGACGCCGCTGGTCGAGGACGTCGCACTGTTCGACACGCGTGACCAGGTCTTCACCACCGGAGTATCGGAGGATGGCAAGAGTGCTGCGGCGAACGTATCGAGCAAGTCGCAACTGCTCGACGTGCAGGCAAAGGAAGGATTGACGCTGGGCCTGGCGATCACGGTGCGTTACCGGCTCGATCCCAAACGGCTGGACTACATTCAGAGCAACCTGCCGCGGCCGGTGGAGAAGGAGATTGTTCCTCCGATCGTGGCGAGCGTGTGGCGCGAACTGGTTCCGAACTATACGGTGCGGGACGTCTTCTCCGCCAAACGCGAAGAAGTGCGGCAGCGGGCGGCCGGCATGATCACGCAGAAGCTGTCGGCGGACGGAATCGTGGTGAAAGAAGTGATGCTCCGGGATATCCAGTTGCCGGTAGAGTATGCGAAGGGACTGGAGACGCTTCTGCTGAAAGAACAGGAAAACGATCGCATGGGCGTGGAAACAGAGTTGAAGCAGAAGCAGGTGCGCATTGCGGAACTCGAAGCCGAGGCGACGAAGGTGCAACAGATCAAGGCAGCCGAGGGCGAGGCGCAAGTTCATGTGTTGCAGGCTAAGGGTGAGTCCGATGCGATGCAATACACGCTCCCGCTGAAAGAGAAGCAGATCCAGCAGAGCAAACTGGAAGCCGAAGCGCGCAAGGAAGCGACCATTCAAAACGCGGAAGCCGCGGCTCAGGCCAAGGTCATCGACAGCAAGGCAGAGACCGAACGCAGAGAGTTGCTGGCGAAGGCGGAGGCGGATCGCATTCGTGTGACGGCGGCTGCCGATGCGGAGCGGATGTCGAGCGAGGCGGCGATTTTGAAGCAGAATCCGCTGCTGATCAACAAAATCGTGGCGGAGCGACTCTCTGACAAACTCCAGATCATGATGGTTCCGGCCGACGGCAAGTTCTTCTTCGCCAACGACGTGTTGCACAGTATGAGCGCGGCGAACCAGGCTAGCCAGGCTGAGGAACAGCCTCGATAGAATCTCCGGCTGATCACCAGGTCAAAGTCCCCACCCTCTCGCGAAAGGCGCGAGAAGGGTGGGGCACCCGGAGCAAGCCAGATTCAGTGGTGTCCAAACAGTACAGGGCGTGAGGAATGTCTTATGCGCGCAGCGGTTTATAATTTGGGCATTCCAAACGCCATCCCGAACTCTGTGAATCGCATCTCGCGCACTGCGCTCAGCCTCCGCTTTGCGATGCAACTCTCTTTTGTGCTGCTGGCGCTGGCGATCGCTACGCGCGCGGCAGACTGGAGCGGGCCCGAGCAGCAACTGGCGCGCAAGATTGTTGCGGTGACCGGGCCTGGCGCAGTCGCCCTCACGGTTGAGAACCGCTCATCCCTCGGCAAGCGCGACCGCGAGATTATTCAGAATGGTTTGCGGGGCACACTCGAGGGGCTCGGAATTCGCTTTGTAAAAGCCGAGCAGTCTGCCGCGACGGTTGCGATTTATCTTTCCGAGAATCCCGCGTCATACGTATGGGTGGCAGAGATCCGCCAGGGTGCGGGCGAGGCTGCGGTGGTCATGGTATCGGCGCCACGGCCTGTGGGCGCGACGACATCCCATGAGTCAGTGCCTCTCAGCTTGCGCAAGATCTCATTGTGGACGCAGGACTATCCGATTCTCGACGTTGCCGTACTCGAGGAAAATTTGGCACCCACGCGCATCGCGGTGCTCGACGCCGATAAGGTCTCTCTTTACCGGTTGCAGGGTGGCAAATGGCTGCAGGAACAAACGCTGGGCATCGTCCATGCGCGGCCATGGCCGCGGGATTTGCGCGGAAGGCTGATCCCGGCGAAGGATCACCTGCTGGACGCTTATCTTCCCGGGGTCATCTGCCGCAGTTCCGCGGGAGCGCCGTTGGCGTTGAATTGCCGCGAGACGGATGATCCTTGGCCGCTCGTTCCATCCGGACTGAGCGGGGGAACGTTTCCGGTGTTCCCCAGTGCCGGATCGTCTGCGGTGGCAATTTCCCCCATGGGAGCTTTCTTCGCTCCGACGCGCAACTTTTTCACTGGCGCTCTAACCCCGGGCGTGGGCAAGTTCACAACCGTGTCCAAGTTTTATTCCGCCGCATTCCTACCGCGCGAGAAATATCTGCTCTGGCTCTTCGCCGCCGCGGATGGCCGCGTGCATATGGTCGACGGCATCGGTGATCAAGGCCTTAAACTTGGCTGGGGCAGCGATCTGACGAGCGTGAAGACTTCGTGCGGCGCCGGCTGGCAGGTGCTGGCCACAAGTTCGGGAGAAGAAACGGGCGATTCCGTACGGGCGTATGAGTTTCCCGATCGCGATCCAGTCGCGGTGAGTGCGGCTGTCGATTTCCCTGGCAACGGCGTTGTTACTGCATTGTGGACAGAGGCGAAGGGCGACACGGCAATCGTGGTGGCGAGAAATCGAGAGACTGGAACCTATGAAGCTTTTCGACTGGCGGTTGCTTGTAGTCAGTAGCATCATGATGATCGCGGCGCTGGCGGCGATGGCCGAGACCCGCCCGCAGTACGGAGGCGTCCTGCATGTTTCTATGCGCGCCGCGCCCACTTCACTCGATCCGGCGGATCTTGATCTGGCGAAGCCCGATCCGCTGAAGAATATGCAACCGGATTCCGTTGCCCAACGCGGTCTGACGATGCTCATGTTCGACACGCTGGTGGCTACCGACGAGACTGGACGGATTCAGCCGGGGCTGGCGACGTCATGGCAGGCGTCGCCGGGAAATCAGCGGTGGCAGTTTCGCATTCGTCGTGGAGTGAAGTTTCATGACGGCACTCCGCTCAGTGCTGAAATCGCGGCCGCGTCCCTGCGCGTGGCAAATCCGTCATGGAACGTGAGTGCGGATGCGGACACGGTCGTGATTGAGTATTCCAAGTCCGACGCCGAGTTGCTGGCGGAACTGGCGTTGCCGCGGAACGCGATTTTGAAGAGGAATCCCGGCGTCACCCCTAGCGGCACGGGGCCGTTTCACGTTGTCGATTGGCAGTCGGGGAAAAAGTTGTCTCTGGCCGCGGAAGAGAACTGCTGGGGCGGGCGCCCGTTCCTCGACGCCATCGAAATCGAAATGGGAAAGAGCTTTCGCGATCAGATGACTGCGCTCGAACTGGGCAAATCGGATCTGGTGGAGGTAGCACCGGAGCAGGCGCACCGGATCTCGCAGGAAGGACGCCGTCTGGCGAGTTCGGCTCCGCTGGAGCTACTGGCGCTGTTCTTCACGCGCGATGCAGCGTCACCGGAAGAGAAGCTATTGCACGAAGCGTTGGCGCTGAGCGTGGAGCGCGGATCGATCCGCAGCGTTTTGCTGCAGGGAGCGGGACAACCGGCAGCCGGCATTCTTCCGAACTGGATGAGCGGCTACGGATTCGTGTTCCCCACGGACGCAGACTTGCCGAGGGCGCGGCACGCACGCGAGCAAGTCCGCACGGTGCCGACGTGGACTCTTGGATACGATGGCAGTGACCCGGTGGCGCGATTGTTGGCCGAACGGATCGCGCTCAATGCAAGAGATGCGGGATTGTCGTTGCAGCCTACGCCAGGGGCAACCGCCGATCTGCGGTTGCTGAGACTTCCGCTGGCGCCCGATCCGTGGATTGCGTTGACGGACGTGGCCACGCTGACAGGGACTCCCGCGGGAACAGAAGGCGGTTCCGCGGAAGATCTCTATGCGGCGGAAGTGGCGCTGCTGGCGACAAAGCGCATCATCCCCCTTTTTCATCTGCCGGTTTCATATGCGGCATCAGCGAATTTGAACAACTGGACCCTGCGCTCCGATGGAGGCTGGGCTTTGGCCGACGCGTGGCTGGGAAATGGCAAACCCTAATCAATGACCTTCCGCCGCAAACTTCTGGCCGTTTTTGCGCTGACAGTGTTTCTGTCGGTGGCGGCCGTGGCGCTGCTGGTGATTGGCGTAACGCGCAATGCGTTCGAGAAGACCGAGGAACAGCGGACCACGGCACTGGTTACGCAGGTTCAGCGCGAGTTTGGCCGCAGGGGAGATGAAGTGGCGCGGCGGGTAGAAGCGATCGCTACGTCCAATCCCGTCAGCCGCATGGCGACGACGTTGAATGGGACGTCCGCGGATTCCGCCGAATATTTTGACCTGGCAAAGCAGATGGCCGAGGGTTATCAACTCGATTTTCTGGAATTTCTCGACGGGCACGGAGCCATCATCTCGTCGGCGCAGTGGCCGGCAAAGTTTGGCTATCCTGATACCGCGTTTGAGAGTCTGTCTGCTGCGAGCGGAGAGAGCGCGTTTCTCAAAAGCGAAGAATTGCAGGATTCCACCTCCTTGGGACTCTTTGCCGTGCGAACAACGCGCATCAGCGAGCGTCCGGTTTACGTAATCGGCGGCCGGCGGCTCGACAAGAATTTTCTCACCGGCTTGGACCTGCCTGCGGACATGCGCGTCCTGCTCTATCAGAATCGCAGCGATCGTTTCTCGTCCGACTCGCTTCTGGATCCGTCTGCCTCGGGGAATGGTCCCGACGCCGCACGGCCTGCTGACAAGTTCGCGACATTGGTCGAGGCGGTGCGGAAGTACAACCAGGAAATGACCGGGATTGTATCGTGGTCTTCCGATCAGGCGGACGAAGAAGTGTTTCACGCGATTCCCCTGCGGGGAGTTGGCAAGGATCGTCCTTTGCTGGTGATTCTTCTGGTTGGACATTCGCGACGATCTTACGTCGAACTGAAACGGCGGATTCGTGCGTCGGCACTGCTGGCGGGTGGGGGAGGCATCATTCTGGCAATCCTGCTCAGTAGTTGGGTAGCGGCACGGGTGACGCGTCCAGTGGTGCAATTGGCGCGCGCGGCGCAGGATGTGGCTGCGGGCAACTGGGATACGCGGGTGGAGATCCCCGGCGGCGATGAGGTCGCGCAACTCGCGGAGTCCTTCAATCACATGACGGCCGAATTGCTGGCGCAGAAAGAACGACTCGTGCAGACCGAACGAGTGGCAGCGTGGCGCGAGTTAGCGCGGCGTTTGGCGCATGAACTGAAAAATCCTCTGTTCCCTCTTCAACTCACGGTTGAGAACTTGATGCGAGCGCGGACGCAGAGCCCCGAGCAGTTCGATGAAGTATTCCGGGAGAGTGCCAGCACGTTGCTGGCGGAGATCTCGAATCTGAAGAAGATCATCGGCCGCTTCAGCGAGTTTTCGAAGATGCCGCAGCCACAGTTGCAAGCGGTGCAGGTGAATGAAATCCTGGGGCAGATCGCAAAGCTCTATCAGGCACAACTGCAGGCGCCGGGGCGTGCTCCGATTGCCTGCAAGCTGGAGTTGAACGAGAACCTCGGGACAATCGCAGCTGATCCGGACTTGTTGCACCGTGCGCTGTCGAATCTGGTGCTCAATGCGATGGATGCCATGCCGAGTGGCGGCACGCTCACTCTGCGAACCCGACGCGACGACGGAAAAGTGATTATCGAAGTCGCCGACACCGGGTCTGGGCTCACACCCGAGGAGTGTGAGCGCATCTTCACTCCTTATTACACGAGCAAACAGCATGGAACAGGGCTGGGGCTGGCGATCGTTCAGTCAGTCGTCAGCGATCACGGCGGAAGAATCAGCGTGCGGAGCGAGCCCGGAAGAGGGACGACGTTCGTCATTGAATTGCCGGATAATCTTGAAGCGCTGCAGAAAACTACTGTCGCGCCAAACGCAGGCGAGAACAAAGGTCAGTTTGTCGATCGCAACTAGCGAGGAGGACGGTTGCCACTCAAAGCGCATCTTTTGATCGTCGATGACGAAGCCAACACGCTGGCTTCTCTGTCGCGGGCCTTCCGGCTGGCGGGACACGAAGCAACAGTGTGCGACAACGCGGTGAAGGCTCTGGAACTGGCCAAAACGCAGCATTTCGATCTGATACTTTCTGACGTGGTCATGCCCGGAAAAGACGGGTTAACCCTGCTGGAAGAACTGAAAGCGCAGGGAGTCGCCGCGCCGGTGGTGATGATGTCGGGGCAAGCGCACATTGAAATGGCGGTGAAGGCCACACGGCTGGGCGCGCTCGACTTTCTCGAGAAACCCATCTCCAGCGACAAGCTGATGCTTACGGTGGAGAATGCGCTGAAGTTGCAACGCCTGGAAAGCGAGAACCGGCAACTCCGCCAGCGCCTCGGAAAGCACCAGATCGTGTGGAAGGGTGAAGCGATGCGGCGGGTGATGGCGCAACTGGAACGTGTCGCCGCGAGCGAGTCACGAGTTTGCATCTTCGGGGAGACGGGCACCGGGAAGGAACTCGTGGCGCGGACGATTCACGAGCGCAGCCCGCGATCGGCCGGTCCGTTCGTGACTTTGAACTGCGCGGCTGTGCCCGCGGAATTGATCGAGTCCGAATTGTTCGGACATGAGAAAGGCTCGTTCACGGGCGCGTCCGGGCGCCATATCGGTAAGTTTGAGCAGGCTGATCAGGGAACGATTTTTCTCGACGAGATCGGCGATATGCCCCTGAACATGCAGGCTAAGCTGCTACGCGTGTTGGAAGAGGGCGAAGTCGAGCGCATCGGCGGCGACAAGCCCGTGAGTGTAAACGTTCGCGTGGTGGTTGCGACACATCGCGATCTGGAAGCGCGGGTCCGCGAGGAGAAATTCCGGCAGGATCTGTTTCACCGCATCCACGTTTTCCCGTTGCTATTGCCACCGTTACGCGAGCGGCGCGACGACATTCCAGCGCTGGTGGAACATTTTGCCGCGCAAGTGTGCGCACAGAACGGGTGGAAACCGGTGCCGTTCACCGCCGACGCGATTGAGGCCTTGCAATCTCATGCGTGGCCAGGGAACGTCCGCGAATTGCGCAATATGGTCGAGCGACTCATGCTGTTGGCCACCGAAGGGCAGGTGGATTTGCCAACGGTGCAAATGGCGCTGCCGAAAACTTCTTCCGCAGGAGCGGTTGCGTCCATTGACGCTGGCTCCGGTGCACTGGCCGATCGCGTGCAGTCGTTCGAGCGAGAGGTGATTCTCGCGGAATTGAAGCGCAGCCATCAGAACATGAGCCTAGCCGCGAAAAGTCTTGGCCTGGAGCGCAGTCACCTGTATAAGAAAGCGGAGCAACTGGGGATCGATCTGCGGGCCATGCGGCGAGAGCAGGGGCCCCAGGACTGACTTCAGGTCAGCGCTATTGGCAATTCCCCACTTCTCGCAAAGAACGCGAGAAATGGTGCACCCAGACCACGGAGATGGCTTTGGCAAAGACAGCCTGGATTCTCTGCCTCATTTTCATTTTTTCTAATTCTATTTTTGCGATTGAGCCGCCGTCGCCTGCTGCTTACGGAGTCCGCATAGAGCAGGCGTGGATTCCCATGAAAGACGGTATTCGCCTGGCTGCGACTCTCTACATGCCTGATGGCGCAAAGCAGGGAGAGAAGTTTCCTGCTCTGCTTGAGTATCTGCCCTACCGCAAGGATGACGGCACAGCCGCAGGCGATTATCCCAAGCACGCTTATTTCGCGCGGCGTGGATACGTAGGCGTGCGGGTCGACATTCGCGGATTTGGCGCCAGTGAAGGTGTTCCGCCCGAGCGGGAGTACTCCGAACAGGAGCAAGTGGACGGTGAAGAGGTCATTGCCTGGCTAGCGCGCCAGCCCTGGTGCAACGGCAATGTCGGCATGTTCGGCATTTCGTGGGGAGGGTTCACCGCGATGCAGATGGCGATGCGGCATCCGCCGGCCTTGAAGGCAATTGTAGCGGCGCACGCTACGGCGGAGTTGTTTCACGATGACGTCCACTACGTCGACGGGATGGCGCACATTGACGAATTCGAATTGAACATGGATATGGCCGAGGGCTGGGTAGGCGCGCCAGATTACTCGCTCGACGAAAAAGTCCTCGGGCCACGCTTCGACTCGCCACCGTGGTCGCTGCTCTACTTGAAGCATCAGCACGACGGTCCTTTCTGGCGCGACCGCGTGCGACCGCTAAGTGAGATCACGACGCCGAGCCTTCTGATTGGCGGCATGCAGGACGGCTATCGCGACAACGTCACCGACATGCTGATGAAGTCGAAGGCTCCGATCAAGGCAATTGTCGGGCCATGGAACCATTCATTTCCCAATGACCCCGACTTCGGACCCGCGACCGAGTGGCGCGATCAGGCGGTGCGTTGGTTCGACTATTGGCTCAAGGGACGGGACACTGGCGTTCGGGATGATCCGCGGCTCGTGATCTTCATGCAACATTGGCGTCCGCCGGATCCAACTCTCCAGGAGGTGCCGGGTGAATGGCGGCGAGAAGATGCGTGGCCTCCAAAGGACGCGACCGATACCACGCTCTACCTGCATGACAGTCACACGCTGGAAGGAACTGCCGGGGTTCAGGCAACGCATCAGTTGAAATACATTCCCACAGTTGGCGTCGAGGCTGGCTTCTGGTGGGGAGAACTATTGAGCGATCCGCGGCCAGTGGACGCTTTCAGTCTCGTTTATGATTCGGCGCCACTGGAACAGGAGGTGGCGATTCTTGGCCGTCCGCATGCTCGGCTGCGAGCTTCGGCGACCGCGCCGCTGGCGGATTGGTTCGCGCGGCTTTCCGACGTGGCTCCCGACGGTACGGTCACGCAGATTACGGGCGCGGGACTGAATGGTGCGCAACGGGAATCGATGACCGAACCACGTGATCTTGAACGCGGTAAGGTCTATCCACTGGACATCGAGATGCACCTGACTTCTTGGGTATTTCCCAAGGGCCATCGCATCCGTGTGGCGATTTCAAACGCGCTGTGGCCGATGGTGCTGCCCACGCCTTATGCGATGACAACGTCGCTCGAATTGGGCGGCAACGGCGGATCGCGGATTGTTCTGCCCGTTGTTCCGGTGCACGGGGCCACTGCATCGGAATTCTCGCCGCCTCAGCCGTCCGAACAGCGAACCGACATCAAGAATGAAGGATTTCCCTGGCCCGGCGAGTGGACGGTCGAACGCGATGAGGCTCACCAGAAAACGACGGTGCACTGGAAAGGCAAAGACGGATACACGTATCCGTGGGGCACGGAAAATGATTTCGAGAATCTCACCTACGAAGGCGACGACGCGCATCCGGAGACCTGCTCCGTGCGCGGCGAGGCGGAGAGCGTCTTTGCCCTGAAAGGCCGCACGCTGGTGTGGCGCGGACATTTGCTGGTGACCACCGACCAGAAGAATTTCTACTACAAATACGCGCGGGAGTTGCTGAAGGACGGACAGATGATCAAGAGCAAGAGTTGGCAAGAAACTATTCCGCGCGATCATCAATGATTTGAGCTGCAAGGCAAGCGTCTTGCTGGACAGAAGACGTAGCAAGCTACATCTCTACACGCGAACTAGGCTCCCCTTCAGTTCAGCGGCGAGCAACTGATGAAATAGTTGTTCGCCCGCTTCACGCCGCACGGAGAGGCGGCCGGCGCCATACGCCCGCGACTTCAGGCCGCGTTGCACGTCTTCACAAATGCCGAGATCTTCATCTTGCACGCGGTTGCCGACGTTGACTGATTCCGCGTTGTATGCGCTCCGCGCTTCGCTCACGTCGCTGAAATAGAAGTCGAAGATCACGGTGCAATGATCGGCATCCACTGGGATGACATAGTTCGTGTCCATGTATCCCTCGTAACAATTGATCATCAGGTTCGGATATTGCCAAAAATAACGGGCGCGGTCGCCTTTGCGGGTCGCGCCGGTGGCGGCATCTTCGTCGGAGGCAACCATGGGGCTCGACTGCAGGCAATAGCGATCTTCGTTCTCGATGGTGTACTGCTTGTAATCGAGCACCGAACTTAATCCCTTGTGCAGATGGGGCACGTGATATCCGCCGTCGAGGTAATTGTCGACGTAGACCTTCCAGTTGCAATGTATGTCGTAGCTCCTACGGTCGAAGTAGTGCAGCTTGCTGACGCCGAGCGGTGCAACGCGCATCACCAATCCGCCGAGAAATTGTTGCAAAGGCGCGGCCTGGGGGTCGAGGTTCACGAACACGAAGCACTCCCAGGTTTCCACGCGGATGGGAACCAGTCCGTTCTCCGCGCGATCAAAGTTCTGCACGCCATCGAACTCGGGCATGCCCTTGAGAGAGCCGTCGAGGCCGTATTTCCAGCCGTGGTAAGGACACTGCAGAATCTCCGCGTGACCGCAGGGCTGAGTCACAACGGCGGCAGCGTGGTGACGGCAGACGTTGTAGAAGGCGCGCAGCGTACCGTCGGCTCCGCGAACGACGACGACCGGTTCTCCGGCCAGCCGCGTGGCTATAAAGTCACCCGGCTTCTGCAACTGGTCGGTGCGGGCGACCAGTTGCCAGGTCTTGCCGAAGACGTTGAGCCTCTCGAGTTCGGCGATGCGCGGATCGACATACCAAGGCGCAGGAATGGTTGACGCCTCAGACAGCGGGGCGCGGTCGTTGTAGCTGGAAAGAATCTGTTCAATCGATGCTGGCATGTTTATGTTCTTGCAATGAAGGCTTTGACCGCTAACGGCGATGACTCCCGCGGGCCTTTGGTCGGACGCTGGGCGTGGCCTCTTCAACTGCGCCAATGGCCCGCCTTATCACGTCCAGAAATTGCTGGATTCTGGCTTCCTTCTTTTCTGCCAGTTCACCTTGACGGCGAAATAGCCCGGGATCGAGTTCCGCCGTAAGCAGTGCATCCTGGAAGCGCTCGACCATCCAATCGATGATCGAAACGATCATCTCGATGTCCATGTCTTTGCGCAGTTCGTGGCGCTCCAGCCCAAAGCGTACAAAGTGCACGGTGCCGTAAGGATCCTCGCTGATCAGGAAGCGGTTAATCTCGCGCTTCAACACGAAATCGGTGCCGTAATTGCCCAGCAAAGAGATGCGGTAGGGGATCCAATCCTCGTGGACAAGGTGTTCGGTGCGCACCAACCAGTAGCGGAGCACTTCGAAGAAGCCAGCCGCGCGGGTTTCCGCGGGTGCGTCGAGGTATTTCGCGAACGATCGGACCGAGCGCTTGTACACCTCGAAGAACAATCCGTCTTTGCTGCCGAAGTGCTGAAAGATGGAACCCTTGGCGATGCCGAGTTCGATGGCGATGTCCCCGACCCGGGCCGCGTGATAACCGTGTTGGGCGAAATGTTGGGTAGCCGCCTCAATGATCCGCGTGCGTTTCGCCTCCGACCTGGGACGCGTCGGGACCTGGCGTTGGTAGAGTGGGGGAGTGACGCGGTTGCTGGCGATTCCGGGCATAGAGAGTGACTGTAAGTCACGAAAGCATACCTGAGAATTATTTCGGTTTCAACTTCATTTTCGCTGCTATCTGCGATAGTGTGGTTCGATTCAGGACACGTTTGGTGACTTCAAGTCAAACCGGTAATGTCAGCGGCAAATCGGTCTACGACGCCATCGTGATCGGCGCCGGGCATAACGGACTCACGGCGGCAGCCTATCTGGCACGAGCAGGACTCTCCACGCTGGTCCTGGAGCGCCGGGAGATTGTTGGCGGCTGTTGTGTGACCGAGGAAATCGCTCCCGGCTGCCGCGTATCCACAACCTCTTATATAGCCAGCATGCTGCGCCCCGAAGTGATCTCTGAATTGAACCTGCCGAGTCACGGACTGCTCATGATTCCGTGCGATCCGGCGATCCAGGTTCCCTTCCCAGACGGGCATGTTGTGCCCTGGTGGGTGGATCGCGAACGAGCCCGAAAAGAATTTGCAAAGATTTCCGCAAAAGATGCAGCGCGGTTTGTGCAAGTCGATGATCAGCTAAAAAAACTGGCCCGTTACTTGCAGCCCTTCTTCATGGAGCCTCCGCCGGAAGTCGATACCTCCACCATCAGAGGGTGGACCGATCTATTCCGCGTCGGCAAACGATTTCGTGGCATCTCCAGCGCGGAGATCTCGCAACTTGTGTCGTTCCTTACCGGAAGTCTGGGTGAGTTTCTCGATCACAACTACGAGTCCGAGAAAATGAAGACGATGTTTCTGGCCAATAACGTCTATGGCAAGCATGGTGGGCCCTACCAGCCAGGGACGGCCATCGGACTGCTCTTTCACCTGCTCAGCGGCGGAGAGCACGAACTGCAGGGCTTCTACGGACACGTGATGGGCGGCATGGGGTCGATCACGCAGGCACTGGCTGCCGCGGGGAGACAACTCGGAGTAGAAATTCGCACTTCAACCTCGGTCGCTCGCATTGAGGTGCACAACGGCCGGGCACGCAGCGTTGTGCTGGAAGACGGCACGGAACTTCGCGCCCGCATCGTTCTTTCCAACGCCGATCCGAAGCGAACCTTCCTTGTTTTTCTGGACGCGAAAGAACTTCCCGAAGATTTCCTGTTCGCTGTGCGCGGAATCAAGATGCAAGGACCATGCGCAAAAGTAAACATGGTCCTGTCCGAAGAGCCGCGATTCACCGGAACGTCGCCGCAAGCTACGGCGCTCGAACGCACGTTTTATACTCTGGTTCCCTCGCTGGCATTTGCAGAACGCTGCTACGACATTGCCAAGTTCGGAGAGATCCCCGAAGAATTGTGGGTGGACTGCGTCGTGTCCTCAAATGCGGACGCATCCCTGGCTCCGCCGGGCACACATATTCTCACCTGCTTTGTGCAGTACGTGCCCTACCACCTGAGGGAAGGCAATTGGGACGAGAAGCGGAGTCTGCTGGGCGATCGCGTTGTGAAGAAGATTGCGGAATATGCGCCGAATGTTCCGGGCGCAATCATGGCGCGGCAGGTACTCACTCCGCTCGACCTGGAGCGCACGTACGGGTTGACCGAGGGCAACATTTTTCACGGCGACCTGCGACTGGAGCAGCTTTTCTTTATGCGCCCGGTACCAGGATGGTCGCAATATCGGACGCCCATTGATGGACTCTATTTGTGCGGAGCGGGTGCGCATCCCGGTGGCGGCGTGACCGGCGCTCCCGGACGCAACGCCGCCCATCAAGCGCTGCGCGATTGGAAGAAGGGACGATTGCAGGAGGAGCAAGCATGAAGAAGAAAGGCATTCTCGAACGATTGAAGGAAGGCCCGGTGCTGGGCGACGGCGGCTATTTGCTGGAACTCGAAAAACGCGGGTGGGTGCGCGCGGGTCCGTTCACGCCGGAAGTGGCCCTGACGTATCCGAACGCTCTACGGGAACTGCACATTGAGTTTCGCGAAGCCGGCGCCGAGGTACTTCAGGCGCTCACGTTCTACGCCAGCCGCGACAAACTGGCCACGGTGGGCCTTGAGAACCGGCTCGAGGAACTGAATCGCTCGGCAGTCCGAGTCGCTCGCGAGATCGCGGGAAATCAATGTCTGGTCGCCGGCAATCTGAGTCTGACCTGGATGTACGAGCCCGGTAGCCCGTCTGCCGCCGATCGCGTCCGCAAGACCTTTGACGAGCAACTCGCCGTGCAGGTCGACGAGGGCATCGACTTCATCATCGGAGAAACGTTTTCCTGGGTCGGCGAGGCCCTGATTGCGGTGGAGCGCGCCAAGCGCACCGGCCTGCCTGCGATGGTCACCATCTGCTTTGAGAATAAGGATGAGACCGCCGAGGGCATGAATGCGGCCGATGCCGCGAAAACGCTATTTGACGCAGGAGCCGACATCGTCGGAATGAATTGCTTGCGTCCGCCGGAGCACATCCTGGGACCGATGGAGCAGATGCGCAAGGCGGTTTCAGGATATCTCGCGTGCCAGCCAGTCGCATATCGAACGCCGAAAGACAAGCCAGACTTCACGAGTCTTCCCGAATTTCCTTACGCCCTGGATCCTCTGCAACTCACGCGCAAGGACATGGCAGACTACGCTGTGCAAGCTCGCGATCTGGGGATCAACTACATCGGCGCGTGTTGCGGGACGGTCGCCATGCATATTCGCGAGATGGCGCGGGTGCTCAACAAACTACCCGAAGACTCTCGCATCTGGAAGAAGGGCGGCGAGAAACCAATGTCGGGGTACGAATACTACGACCACGACAGCATGAAGGCATAAGACTGCGTCGAAATCAGCGCGGACCCTCGTTCACCGAGGGCCCGTGTATCATTACAGTTCGATCCGCAGATTATCCAAGTCTAATTATCCCGCTTTGCGAGCGCTGGGTTCCTGCGCGTGCACCAGAGGGACATCGACAAGGTGCTCGCTCAGAAACCATACCTGGAGTTCGTTGGCACGCAGAACGTCGCTGACGACCAAATCGTTGGTGCCGTCATCTCCAATTTCGGAAGCACGGCGCGCCAGTTGCCGGCAGTGACCAATAATGATCTGATGCGCATCCAGCAGTCGCGAGATCTGCACAGGTACTTCTTCCCTACCGCGCGGCGGACGCTCGATGCGTGTGGTCTCGGCGACATCAGCAGCCATGGACACCGAGACTCCGCCGAGCAACTGGATTCTTTCGGCAATCTCATCGACGATTTCCACCTGCTCGTCGTAGTGCTTATCAAACAAAAGATGAAGCTGATAGAACGTGGGCCCGGCGACCTGCCAGTGCGACTTCTTGTAAAGATCCCGTAACGTCATGGTGTCGGCGAGCAACAGATTCAGCTGTTCGGTCATTTCCAGACGAACCGGTTCTTCCAGTTCGAGCGGCAGACCGTGAGAGACCGTGCCGTAGGCTTGAATTTCACTGGCACGCTGGTGAATCCGGGGCTGTGCGTTGATTGTAGTTCGACGAGTAGCAAGTTCTTTCTTCGCCATAGGACGCCTCCCAATTCCGCGCATATTAAGGTTAGCAGGGATTGATCGAACCCAGCGAGAGGACTCGAGATCATACCCGCAATACCGCTTGGATGTCGGCGATCCGCAAGAGGATGCGTAGTTTCGCAGCTTATGGAATCGCGCAACCGAAGGAACCGTCGGCGAGCAACGGCTTCCAGCCGGCACGAGCGACGGATTCCGGGAACCAGATCGCGCGCACACCGCGACCCGTTCGGGAGCTCTAGGAGAAGTTTGACGGCACCCCACCCGGTTGTTATGATCGAAGTGC
>CZKD01000047.1_pt1 | contig 44715 bp, 36 predicted proteins | sample 1122401 | NCBI WGS metagenome assembly CZKD01 (sample SAMEA3539301, study PRJEB10725) | soil metagenome | biome: tundra; feature: field; material: soil | place: USA | collected 2010-05 | depth 0.15 m
AAAGGTCCGGCTGCGCGATCTTCTTTACTTTCAGGACCACGCATTGCGACGCGCTGATGCGCAATCTCGGCTGTGGCTTCTCACGACCCAAAACTTGGGCAAAACTTGGGCAAAGAATCGACCCGGAATATGGTCCAAATCGGATGTCGAGGGGTGTAAGAGTCGTCGAATCAACAACAACTTAGATTGACCGCCTGGGCTCATAACCCAAAGGTCGGTGGTTCAAATCCACCCCCGCAACCAAACTCTCCATTTGGTTTCAATGGGTTGAGCCAATCTCATGAACTGGCTCGCTGACTCTAAACCCAACTTCCCAGCCCAAATTTCAAGAATTCTTTGCGCACAGTTTTACGCAACTCCACGTGAAGGGCACGCTTTCGGCTAAATTCGCCTATTTCGTGCCCTCGACGGCTGAGCTTAGCCATTCTTTTCATCGTGAGGTTGTGACCGCGCAGTCGCGACGCAACGACTACTCTTGCCGCGCTTCTTGTAAGGTCTCCGTTTCCTCGGCACTCCCTCACCGCTTTGGAAGCACCTCCCCAACTGGCGTAAGCGGGCACGCGTGCGGCAGACATACGCTTTCGTCGTCTCCAACGACTGAGAACCAACGGATGGATTCCCCATCGCAAGGATCGCCTCCATCGGTCGGAGCATGCCAGAATCCTCGCGCTGCACGAAGTCCACAAACTCCTCGATCAAGTGTCTCGACAAGAAATACCTTGATACGTTCGGATCGGACATGGAGTACTGGAAGCTCTGCTGGTCCGGTACTGGGCAGAATAACTCGACCTGCAAGTAAGTCCGGGGCGCGGCGAGCGCGCCACAGCGAGCAAAGGAGCAGCGAAGCACGTTGCCGGATGGGTGGCCGAGCGATGATCGTCCCTACCGCGACAGTCATTCCGGGCCAGAAGTCGGCTTGGAGGGAAGCGAGATCCGACTTCCTCGAAGCCCGTTTATCGGGAACAATGCCGAGGATTCGTTCCGGTTTGCGTCGTTCCTGAAACGGTCTCTGTAAATGGAGAATCCCTGCACCGCGACAGCCGGCGTTCGCTTCGACAGCAAGTTTGCCTGTGGCCAAGGAAGATCTCATGCCTCCTGGCGTGTCAGGGAATCGTTGGAGATTCTTGATATGATCGCTGAGCCGGCTCCGAGGATAGGAACTCAAGCCCCCGCAGAGGCCTCGACGCAATGAATCGCACGGTTCTCGGTTTGCTGTTTGCAGTTTGTTCGACAGCGCATCTTTCTTAGCAGATGGGCAATATGAACGCTCCGACATTTACGAAGGATGTCGCGCCGATCCTGCAGAAAAACTGCCAAAGCTGCCACCGGCCGGGCGAGGCTGCCCCGTTCTCAATGCTCCCGTACGAGGAGACGCGGCCCTGGACCGGAGCCATGAAACTCGCCGTGAAGCAGAAACTGATGCCGCCATGGTTTGCCGATCCTCAGGTTGGACATTTCGCGAATGACAGGTCGCTCTCTCAAAAAGAGATCGACACAATTGTGGCGTGGGTGACCGCCGGCGCGCCCAAGGGCGATCCCAAAGACTTGCTGCCGGAAAAGAAAGCTGTTGCGAACAGCAAGGCTTCAATCGCGGCTCATTGAGGCCGAAGGCTGAACATTCAGGACCACCGACAACTCCAATATGAAGATTGCTCATCACGCCCTGATCATCCTCGCCATGCTCTCTGCATTTTCCACGGCTCAGTCTGGTCCCCCACCAAAGAAACACCTCCTTGTCATCGGAGAAGAAAAAGGATACCGGCACGACTCCGTGTCCCATGCCATGGCGACCATCGAGCGACTGGGGCGGGAAACCGGGTTATGGGACACCACACTTCGCACCGACACCGAGGTACTAACGAAGAAGAAGCTGGAATTCAACGCACAGAACTTGAACGACTTCGATGCCGTGCTCTTCTTTACCGGGGGCGACCTCGAAATGAATGCCCAACAGAAGGCCGACTTCCTGTCGTTCATCCACGAGGAGGGCAAGGGATTCATTGGCGTGCACAGCGCTGCCATCACTTTCGTGGACTGGCCCGAATTTGTGGAGATGGTTGGCGGGACTTACGACGAGCACCCGTGGACTACTTTCGATGCGCCCATCCTCGTGGAGGACCCGGGCTTTCCGGGCATGCAACAATTCCCGCATTCTTTTACGTTGCGCGACGAAATTTACCAGATGAAAGACTACTCACGCGACAAGGTGCGGGTCTTGATGCGGCTCGATGTCAGCAAGCTCGACATGAAGAACAAGAATGTCCATCGGACCGACGGCGATTTTGCTGTGACTTGGGCAAAGATGTACGGCAAAGGGCGCGTCTACTACACGACATTAGGGCACGTGGCAGCGAACTGGGACAAGCCCGAGTTCCAACAAATGCTTACCGAGGCCATCAAATGGGCGATGGGATTGCAAAATGCAGATGTGACATCCCGTCCGCTGCCGGCAAACTAGCCTGGCGAAAAAGCAAGACAGCGAGGGGTTCATGAATTCTGGAAGATGCGATCACAAGAAGAAGTTTTGTGAAGACAGTGGGCGCCATCATTATTTGCCACGAGGAAATGGCGAACGCGGGCTCCGCTCTGCGTACTGACATTTCCGCTTGCGACATTGATAAAATCTGGTTGTCGTAGACTTCCCATAGGCGCTTTCATTGCGTGCTGATTCCGTCGATGCCCACGAGGCATAATTCGTATTCATGCGTTATTTCATCGTCATTGTCGCTCTCGGATTGACCGCCCTGCGATTGGCCACCGCACCCAATCCATCAGCCATCCGATTCGAAAACATTACTGCAAAAGCGGGCGTCAACTTCATCACCCATAATTCTCCGACGCCCAACAAGAATCAGATCGAAACGATGGTCGCAGGAGTGGCGTTGCTCGACTATGACGGCGACGGATGGCTGGATATTTATCTGGTCAACGGAGCAGCAATTCCTTCCCTGCAGAAGGAGTCGCCGGCTTACTGGAACCGTCTCTATCACAACAATCATGACGGCACGTTCACCGACGTAACCGAGCGCGCCGGACTCGCGGGGGCGGGCTACGGCATGGGCGTAGCCGTCGGCGACTACGATAACGACGGTCGACCGGACATCTTTCTGGCCAGCGTGACCGGCAACCAGCTCTTCCACAACAACGGCGACGGCACGTTTAGCGATGTCACCGCAAAGGCAGGTCTCGCTGGCGCCGAGATGAATGGCAAAAAGATGTGGTCAGTCGGCGCAGGCTGGTTTGATTACAACAACGACGGCAAACTCGATTTGTTTGTGGTCAACTACTGCGTTTGGGAAGTCAACAAGGATCCCTACTGTCACGTGAAAGGCGGCGTTCGCGGTTACTGTCATCCTAAGCTTTACGCGTCGCTGCACAACTCCCTGTTCCGCAACAATGGGGATGGCACTTTCACGGATGTCTCCCAAGAAACGGGAATCTCGTCGCACATGGGCAAAGGGATGAGCGTATCGTTTGCCGACTACGACGGCGATGGCTTCCTCGACGCATTCGTCGCCAACGATACTACGCCGGGTTTCCTCTTTCACAATTTGGGGGGGAAGAAGTTTGAAGAAGTCGGCATGCAAGCGGGAGTAGCTTACGCTCCCGACGGTGCGGCCTTATCGGGAATGGGCTCTGACTTTAAGGATGTGAACAACGACGGCCGCCCCGACATATGGTACACCGCCGTGGAACACGAGACCTTTCCACTGCTCATCAATCAAGGCAATGGGGAATTCGACGATCTCACTCATGCGAGCGGACTGGAGGCCACCAAGGAAATGTCCGGCTGGGGGAATGGCATCTTTGACTTCGACAATGACGGGTGGAAAGACCTGTTCGTCGCGCGCGCCAATGTGCTCGATAACATCAGCGAACTGGGCAATCGCAAATATCCCGAGCCCAATTCTCTGTTTCGCAATCTGGGCAATGGTAAGTTCGCTGAAATTGGACCGTCCGCCGGACCGGACTTCCAGGAAGAGGCCGCACATCGTGGCGTCGCCTTTGGGGATCTTTTTAATGACGGTCGCATCGACGCAGTAGTCACCGTTCTTGGCGGCCCGGTTGAAATTCTGCGCAACATCTCCGAAACCGGCAATCACTGGATTCTGCTCAAGCTCGTAGGGAAACAAAGCAATCGGATGGGCATCGGCGCGCAAATTCACATTACCACCGAAGATGGCGCTTCCCAATGGAACGAGGTAACAACGGCAGTCGGATACACCGCGTCCAGCGACAGCCGAGTACACTTTGGCCTGGGAAAGAACCGGCTCATCAAGGACGTGGAAATTCGCTGGCCGAGCGGTATCAAACAAGTCTTGCACGAGGTTGCCGCCGATCAGATTCTCACGGTCGAAGAACCTCAGCGTTGAGTCAGTTCGGAGAGTGTCGGACCCGACTACTCGGGTTTCTCGGTGCCGGCTCCGGAGCGCAGTGTCTCGTGTATGGCAAACTCCTTCTGCGCCTCATCCTTGTGCCCGGATCGCTCCAGCGCTGTACCCAGCGAGTGGTGGACCTCAGGATTCGCGGGTATAAGGCGCTCTGCGGTCCGTAATGGCGGAAGGGCATCCTCGTATTTCTTGAGACTCACCAGGCAATACCCCCACCCCAGGTACGCCTCCCCAAGGTTGGGGTCAAGCCTGACTGCCTGCGTATAGCGGGAGATCGCCTCATCCCACTTTTGATCACGCCGGTCAAGCTCCCCCAAAATGTAGATGGCTCCGGCGTTGTTGGGGTCAATCTGGATCTCTTTCAGGAATTCCTGCTTTGCCCGTTCTGTCGCATCTGGCCCGGCATCCGGACGCGACAGAAGGAGCCTTCCGAGCAGAAAGTGGATACCCGGAGTATTGGGTTCCTTCTGAATCATCCATTCATATTCGAACTGCGCCGGCTCCCACTTTCCCTGCATTTCTAGAGCCTCAGCGTTGAGCTTGTGAGCGGCAAAGGATTGAGGAGCCGTCCGCCCCAGATCTTGCGCCGTTCTTGTTGAAAGATCCGAATAGGCATGAACTACGACAAAAAGAACGTCGGGGTCTAGCGGGAACTGTTTATGCAGGAAGCGGACAAAGTCCAGCGTCGAGTCGCGATCGTCCAACTCCAAAGAACAGCGCACGCCCACCACGCCAATCTCCTTCTTGGTAGCGGAGGGAACTTGGCTGGCCATTGCACGCTTGAGTGCCGAAATACTCTCGCGGCAGCGTCCTTGCTCAGCCAGGGTGAGCGCTTTCTCAGGTGAGAGAGCAGACTGAGGCGCCGATGCGGCTTTCGGTTGCTGGCCCAATGTGATCGAGGCGGACCACAAATAGCCGACTAACAATGCGATGAGGGCTCTCTTCCGGCGGGATGTGCACATCTCGAATGGATTGCGAGGATTCCCTTCCCGAAAATCACGCACAAAGAAAAATGATGCAGGCGGGATAAGCGCCTGCATCCTAATTATATAGCTTCCGAACCTAGGTCCCGACTTCAATAATAGAGCTTCAGAGCCAACTGTATGTTCCTGGGTGTCTGAGCGCTGGTGATCTGCCCCATTGTGGATCCCAACCCCATATTCGGTGCGTTGAGTTGGACGTGGTTAAAGGCATTCACGAAGTCGGTTCGGAACTGCAATCGGAACCGCTCAGTAATCGGGAAGTCCTTATGCAAACTGAGGTCAATGTCACTGTAGTGAGGCGAACGCAGGTCTGAGAGTTGCGGCGAGCAATTGCCGAAGGTTCCAACTGACGGATTGGTGAACTGCCCGGTATTGTTGAACCACTGCCGACCTATTCCCGGTATAAACGTGTTCACAATCGACGGAACACCACTGCAGTCTGCACGCGGTCCGCGGCTGCCGGTACCCGACTGATCCTGCGCGCCATTAATCGGCATTGGCCAACCCGTGCGCCAGGAAATGATGGGGCTTACCTGCCAGTTTCCAATGACTCCATTGACCACCGCATTGGCGTTTTTGCCTAACATCTTGCCGCGGCCAAAAGGCAGGTCATAAATCGCGTAGGCTGAAACGACGTGAGTGGCGTCGTAGTAGCACGGAGCGTACTCAGATTTCTGGTCGTAGACGTTCTGCCAGTAAGCCGAGGCACTCAGAGCATTGACCCACGCGCCGTAGTAACCCGTGCTATCGGACATGCATCGGGAAAGGGTATACGCGACTTGATACTGCAAACCATGAGTCATCTGCTTCTGCACCACGGCTTGCAATGAGTTGTACCTCATCGTGCCGTTGGATTTTGTACCCGAAACAGTAGGGCTGCCGCCGGGGGGCGTCAGCGCGGAGTAGAGCGCTGGATTCGCTGCGAAATACGGGCTGGGCGCCGTACAAGGCGGAGTAGCGCAAGACGAATTCGGGAGCAGCACTGCCTGCGCATAGTCGAATGGCACCATTAAGTGAGTTCCCCGCTGCCCTACATATCCAACCTGGACGGTGGTATTACCGGCGAATTGGTGCTGGACAGTGAAGTTCCACTCGTCCGCGATCGCAGGCTGCACCTTGGGATCCCAGACTCGGAGCAAATCGCCTGCATAACAGGCGTACGCAGGCGCATCGCACGAGGCCGAGCCGGCGCTGCCCACGATTCCATCGGTCGCATTCGTCGAAGGCAGTGCAAGACCGCTATAGTTTGCGTTGATTTCCGCCGGAGTAAATGGTGGATTCAGCGGCAAGCGCAAGTTTGTGCCAGTTCCCTCCATGTACGACGAAATGGTGAAAGCTCCACGGATTACAGTGTGGTCGCCCAGTACCGAGGGAGTCCACGCGAAACCGATGCGCGGCTGGAAATCTTTGCCACCATAGGTTCCGTTGTAGAGGGCCCTGCTGGCTCCGTTCTTTCCGGCAAGATCAATGTTGCCGGTGGTGAAGTTGTAGTTGGCTTGCTGGTTGTTGGCTTCGACCCACGGCGAATGTGCATCGTAGCGCAGCCCAAGATTCCACGTTAAGCGAGGTGTGACCTGCCACGTGTCTTGAGCGTAGATGCCAATGACGTTGCTGGTTTGTGTCCAGGTTTGGCCAGTACTCACACCGCGACCATATTGATAATCGAGGCCGAGGAAGAAATCGGCACCGCCATCGCCTGTATTCGACACCGGGGTCGAGGCGGATGCGTTGGTGAACTGTCCGTTGAAGTCCATGAGACCCAGTTCGCCATTGTTACCGGCATAGAACGTCTTGATGTTCTGACGCCACCATTGACCACCAAATTTGAAGTTATGCCGGCCGTGAGTCCAGCTCACCGCGTCCTCGAGCTGCCATACATGGTCATCGAAGCTCTGGGTTTGCTGTGCGGTTCCAAGGTTGCTGAGGGCCGAATTGCTGAAGTTGATGGCGAGCAAGCCAGGAAGACTCCCCGGGTTGCCGTTGCCGATGCCCAGCGTGTTGCCGAACTGCCCTACGCCGGATGCAAACGAATTGCCGCTGTTCAGCGTGATATGGCTCCAACCAACGCGAGCATCGTTTACAAGATTGCTTCCGATGGTGCGACTCCAGTCGCCCACCGTGTTGTAAATCGGCGTCGTCGAATACGTATTGGACAGCAATTCCTGGGAATTAAGGGCTGGGTTGTTCTGGTAAGCCCGCGTGAAGCGATAGGAGATATTGTCCTTTTGGGTGGCTTTAAAGTCTATTTTCAGATCGCCCTGCACCACATTTTGGGCTGAGTTGGTCGTATTGACTGCATTGTTTTGCAGTTTGGTATTGACGGTACCCGGGTAAAGACTCGACCCAAACAGAGCGCTGGCCACCGGGCTCATCATGGCCGTAGGAATTACGTTCTGCGGGAAGAAGGGTCGGGGGTTGGCGGCCGTCGATGAAGGAGTGCAAGGCGTGGCCGGGGAAGTGATTGGGCACGGACTGTACAACTGAACTGCGTTCGTTCCTCCCTGGCACTTGCCTGACGAGTCGAAGGTTCCGCCATTTCCCGTGCAAAGAATGCCAAAGTCGCCGCCACGCTCAGCGGAAGTAAAGACCGTGTTGAAACTCGACGAGCTTGGAAAATCAAAGCGCTGATCTTGGAAGTCGGCAAAGAAGAAGAGCTTGTTCTTGATGATCGGCCCGCCAAATGTGCCGCCGAACATGTTCCAGCGCAGTTTGGCCTTGGGAAGCGCTGGGTACACCAAATTGTTCGACCAGCTGTTGGCATTCAGAACGTCATTGCGGAAAAACTCCCAAACGTCGCCATGGTATTTGTTCGTGCCTGATTTGATGACGGCGCTTACAATTCCGCCTTCGAAATTGCCGAACTCTGCCGGGGCGTTGTTCGTGATCAGGTTGAACTCCTCGATCGCATCGGGAGCCGGCGTGTAGCCGAGCAAATTGTCAGATACCTGATTGTTGTCCATGCCATCGAGCAGGAAGTTGTTCGCCTGCTCGCGGTTGCCGTTGATGAGGGGACGGCCGCCGTATCCGCCAGTATTATTTCCGTTATTGAAACTGCTGGGATCGGTCGATACCGCGCCTGGCGCAAGCAAGGTCAACTGGACATAGTTGCGGGAGGCAAGCGGCATATTGTCGTTAGTGGCGGCGTTGATAATCGTGTCCACCTGCGTGGTCTCAGTCTTGAGCACGGGAGCTCCCGCGGACACTTCCACCGTCTCGGTGGCCAGACCAACTTTCATCGCTATGTCTACGCGGCCGACTTGATTCAGAGTGAGCACGAATGGCGGAACGGACGCCACAGCAAACCCGGCTTTCTCAACCTTGATGGCGTACGAGCCGACAGGCAGTTGGGCGATACGGTAAAGGCCGCTGTCGTTCGTAACGGCGATATACGTCTGACCGCGTTCCTGCGACGTCGCCGTAACTGTGGCTCCGGTTACAGCGGCGCCACTTTGATCGGAGATCGTGCCAGTGATGGAAGCTGTCACTTCCTGGCTCCAGCTGTAATGGGAAGCCCCAATTACCGTTACGAATAGAAGGAGCGAACAGCAAAGCGCAGTTGACCGTCTCATCACAAGCCTCCTCATAACAATAAACGAATACGGACATGCTATATAGCGGATGACCGATTGTCGTCAAGAAAAAAATTGAAATAATTTAATATGGTTGTATTATCGCCTTGAGCGAATAGAGCCTCGTGACTGCCTCTGCTGTTGGGAAAGCGAAGCGCGCAGGGCGTGGCACGGTGACCAAGTGTCACGCTAAAGCACTGGTGCAAAACGATTTACACAGTGTACCGCATTCATCCAGAAACCTAATGAGGAAACGCCTCACCGGCGGTGGAGATTCGCTGCTCCTCGTGTTGCAGAGGAGACCATTCCGTGATGGAAAATCGATTTAGTATTGGAACTCTAGAGCACTTCGTAGTATGGTGCACCTGCGTAGGAGAACGTTTGGATGCCAGACATCCGGAATAACGGGCTGCCCGCGTACCAGCGGATTCAGTCCACGATCGTTAAACGCCTCGAAAAGGGCCTTCTGAAACCGGGTGATCTCGTAGACTCCGAGCGGGAACTTGCGCGTATTCACGGCGTTAGTCTCATGACCGCACGCCACGCGCTCACCGGTCTCGAGCGTGAGGGTTTGGTCGTCCGGCGTCGCGGTGCGGGTACATTCGTCGCACCACCCAAGATCCATTTCAACAAGCTGATGAGCTATACGGAGGAGATGTCGCGCCGTGGTCTGGCTGTTTCTTCCAAGCTGCTTTCTATTGGAGTCATTGAGAACGAACCGGAGATTGCAGCACGTCTGTCACTGCCCGCCACGAGCCGCCTGGTTAAGGTCGAGCGCCTGAGGCTCGGAGAGGATGAACCATTCGCCATCGAAACCTGCTATTTATCGGCTGACGAGTTCGGTGATCTGACTCGGGCCAGGCTGGACCGCGCGTCGTTGTTTTCTATGCTGGAGCACGACCACGGACTTCAGATCGGCCACGCTGACGAAGAAATCGACGCTACCACCGCCGATGCACACACAGCCCGGCTTCTCGGTATTCCGGTAGGCGCTGCAGTACTGCGAATCAGGCAGCAGATTTTTTCCACGAAGGCAAAACCCACGATTTACGTGCTAGGTCTTTACCGATCCGACCGCCACAAGCTATTTATCCGTAGGTTCCGATAGCGGTACTTCTTCAAAATCGCGTAAACAAACGAGACCTCATTGCGATTCCAGGTGTACCCGTCCCGCGATGCGTATTTCCGGAATCACGAATTCGGTGAATCCGTCGTGTTTTACGGGCTCAAGAGACTCGCAACACTCATGCTCGGGCGTCTCGTAACGGATCGTCGTAAACGATCCCTTGACTTGCACCTGTAAACGAAGCGACTCTCCGGCATAATTCACCAACTCCAGCAGAGTCACCCTTGCCCCGCGGTCTTTGTAAGGCACAGCGATGGTAGTCAGTCCATTCCAAAGGCTCAGCAGCGCGTTCCGTCTGCCCAAAAGCCGACGAATATCCTGTGCGAAAGTCTCGGGATCCGAGACAGGCTCTGCCAATTCGAGCACCTTTCCGTTTCCTACTGCATACGAAGTCGTGTGCTCGTTCAGTTGGACTGGTTGGCCGCTCTGCCACGAATACTTGCCGTGCGCATCCACTGCTATGACAGTTGCGCCGCCCGTTGCCAAATTCTTAATCCGTTCCACAGTTTCGGCGTCCGGTTTTGCAAACACGATCACAATGTCGAAGCCCTTGAGTTCCTCTGTCTTCAAGTCCGCCGCGATAAATACCTGGAATGGAATATTGTGGCGACTCAGCAGATTTGCAACTTCATCACTTGGATCAAGCTGATCAACGACCACCGCCACATTGGCGGCTGGTTCCAATACCCCTGCACTCGCATCGGCAAAGAACTTCAACGTCGAGCGCACTTGATTCCAGAGTGCCCAAGCCTCGCTATCGCGCTTGTTCAGGCCCTGCTGCAGATGTTCGTCCAACTGTAGAACCAAATCAGCATGAAACGCACCGGCCTCGGCGACTGCTAGGGAGTAATCATCCGCCGTCAGGATTGTTTGCGGCCCTTGATCGGCCCATGAAAACGTATAAAGCGGAATCTGCGGGCGGCGAGACCGCTGCTCAGTTTTGATGAATGCAAGATTCGTATCAATCCATGGTTGCGCGGTCGGGCTTGACACTTCGAGCACTGAATTGCGCTTGATGATGAGGCTGCCCCTCATCTTGGGCTGCTTGCCGGTGGGGCTGAGCACCAGAACTCGCAGTTTCGGGTAAGCCGATCGCAAGCTTGCAATGGATTTCTCGGTTTCCGCGCTCTCTGCTTCGAGAACCTTCAGAATAATTCCTGCGCAGCTCTTTTCCGCGCATCCTTTTGCTGCAGAGGTCGCCTGGTTTAGCGGCGCCTCAACATATACTCGATATCCCTGTTTGCGCGCAGTCGCCCACAGTGCGGTAGGTACACCGCGTTCCCAGGCAAGAACGATCTGGTTCACTCCGAGCGAACTCGCCGGAGGTAACGTGGCGTCGTTCCACTGCACAAATACCGTACTCCATGCAGACGGAGAAAATATGACGCAAACGCACAATACAACCATGTTCCTGAAACTCATGCGATCCGTTCTAGAGCCCTGAGTAATCACCGCTGTTTCCCGAAAAAAATTTGCGGTCCATTTGTTACTGTTTCCATTTCTGCTTTCGGAGAGAGCCAGATTGCAGAGACGTTGCTCATGCCATCGACCAAAGACTTCCCAACCTTCGGGCCGAGCAACAGTAATGTGGTCGAAAGCCCGTCGGAAGGCGTCCCAGAAGAGGTGATGACGCTGACCGCGAATTGACTATCGATGGGCCTTCCGGTGGCTGGCTCAATAATATGCCCGGCGGACTCGGGAGCAAGCAAAGACACCGCCGTCTGCTCTGATGTGGAAACACTTTGGTCCTTAAGCATCACGTAGGGGTCAATCTTGTGAGAAGGATCGCGCAGATGCACAAGCCAGCCAGTCTGTCCGGGAGGCGATCCCATGGCCAAAATCGTACTTCCTCCGGAATTGATTAACGCGTTGCGAATGCCGTCGGAATGCAGCACCTCACCGGCGCGGTCAACGGCATACCCTTTGCCGATCGCGCCCAAATCTAACTGCATACATGAAGATCGAAATGTAATTTGGTCCGGCGGAGTTAACTCGATCTTGTCGTAGCCAACACAATCCTCTGCTTGTTGTCTCTGTGAAAGCGAAGGCAGCGAGTCGCCCGACAACGCAGCTTTCCACAGGTTTACGAGCGGCGCGACGGTAATGTCGAACTTCCCGCCCGAGAGCCTCGAAAACTGCACCGCTTGTTCAATCACGCGATACAAGTCGGGGGGAACCTTCTGAGGGTGGAAATGAGCGGAACGGTTCAGCCTGCTCAATGCGCTCTCAGGCTTATAGTTGCTCATCAGATCGTCCATTCGGACGATCTCTTGCAAAGCCTTGTCGATCGCGGCGGAACCCTTTTCGGAAGATTCAGCATAAGCAGCGATCTCGAAGACCGTGCCCATGATGTACTTTTCCTTGTAAACGAGAATTGGCCTATCTGAGCTCTGGGCGCTCGAACCGACGGACAGAATTACTACGACGAGCGCTGCCGCCCGTTGCTTACCGAAGCGCATAAATCTCACCGCTCAAACTCGCTATATAAATACCATCGCCCGTTAGGACGGGCACGGACTGGATTGCCGTCCCCAGGGCGGCTCTCCACACAATTTTTCCGTTGGCCGGATCCAGGGCAAACAAACCTCCCGCCTGAATACAGAGCGCACCGTCTGCAATCACTGGTGATGCCGTAACCACTTCTCCCACCTCGGTCTTCCAGCGCAACTGGCCGGTTTGAATATCAAAGGCATACAGAAATCCATCCTTGCTGCCAATCGCAGCAAAATCTCCCAATACCGCTGGTGAAGACGCGATGCCGAGGCCCGTTTCATATTTCCAGCGCACTTCTCCGGTGCTCGCGTTCAGCGCGTAAACGCAAAAGTCCTCGGAGCCGATAAGCACGAGGCCATCAGCCACTGCAGGAGATGAATCAATGCCGTTGCCCGTAGGCGTTCCCCACAATATCCTTCCGGAATCGGCCGCGAGACAGTAAACCTTGCCGTCTCCGCAACCCACGTAAAGCTGATGCTCAGCGGCATACGGCGTGGAATAAATCCTTCCACGGAGGCTTTGGGACCACTTTTCGTGACCACTCCCGGCGTCGACAGCATAGACTTTCCCGTCCGCGCTCCCAAAGAAAACAAGGCCATCGCGGACGACCGCCGATGACCACACCTCGGCCTCGCTTGCCGCCTCCCACAGTTTTTTTCCAGAATGCCGATCCAGAGCATAGATCTTGCCGTCGTCACAACCAAAAAGAACTGTATCCCCGAAGAGAGAAGGCGTGGAATGCACCTGGCCCGCTGACTCAAACTTCCATTTGGATGTTCCCGTGCCGACGTCGATTGCGTGGAGCACTCCGCCGACCGAAGCGACATACAGAATTCCTTCTCGAAGCACTGGAGCGGACCGCACCGCGCTGCCGGCGCGATATTGCCAAGCCGCCTTCTCCGGAAAATGTAGTTTGATTTGTCCCTGGCCACCGGTACGAGCATTGTCCCCAAGCAGGGTTGGCCAGTCGCGTGGAGATTTAGGCGTAGCTGTTTCCGTTATCACCATCAGGCCGAGATAAGACGATGATCGATCTGTTTCAGATCGGAGATTCCGAGTCCAAGTTTCCCCGCCGCTGCAATATGTCCCGGCTGCCGGAAGAACAGATTCTTGGTGGCATCGTGAAAGAACACGTTGCTGTCGGGCGTGATGCTGCTTGACTCGTGTTCCCAGACGGAGGGAGCACCGTGTTCGCGTCGTTTCTTCTCGATCGCCTCCAGTTCAACGGTGTCCATCGCCACCGGGTCGGTAGCCACCATTAGAATCCCTGTCTGCTCGATGAAATCCTGGACCTGCGTCAGGGGACCCCCGTGCCATACCAAGCGCATTCCATCCATGATATGCAGCACTGCTTTCGAACGTAGCGGTTCGACCGTGCACAGCAATCCGATCAGAGGATTTGTAAAAGAATGCGGCGCTTGATGGGTGCGCGCAACGTTATTGAAAGTACCATAGGCCAGGTTCTTGAGAGCTCCAGTAACCCCGGATGCCGAGTGGTCCTTCATGGTCGGCACGTTGATAATCTTCGTTACTTCGTGGGCCACAATCCTTGCCATGTAGGATCGGGTTTCCCACTCGCCGAAGAAATTGGCATCGCAATAGACATTCGGCTCGTAGCCGACTACGCCGTTGGCGAAGGCGTCCTGGATGCCAACGATGCGAACCCCAGTCGGCAACAGCGTCTGATAGCTACCGATATCCATCTCATACGAATATCGGTCGTAGACGACGATATTTCGCGGAGGCACTCCAACCGACCGGACTGCGTCAATGATCTCGCGTATGATCTCGGGAGATGAACAACAAGCAGGCGCACCCGACGGATTGATCTTGATGCCAACGATGTCCTTCGGATCGATGAATTTCGTCCACGCGTCCTGAACCGATTTCTCGCCTGTCAGTTCGGTCATCGCCCGCTCCAGCAGACGGCGCACGATCGACTGCGTCACGCGATTCCCCACGATAGCCTTGGGCTCGCGGATCTCGACAACTCGCCCGGGAAACAACCCCGGCATCCCAAGTGGCGATGCCGCATAACCGGGCAGACCGTGCAGTTCAATAGGTGGGAGGGAAGGAAGAGAATCCGCCCGCACCAACGGATCCAGACCTTGTATCAGCAGCGAAGCGCTTCCGATGCAACCCGCTTTTACAAAAGTACGACGATCCATGATTCCTTCCGATTGATCGCTCCAATTTTGCGGTGACTGAACATCAAGGGAGCCGATCAGATTACGCCACTGGACTCTCGTTTACAACCGTCCTGGGCCCCGCTCTTCATCCGCATTCTTCATCAATGATGACAATCTTGTCTCATGTGGGTACACTTTCGCTTCAACACAAACCACACAGGGGCCAGTCAGAGGCGCATGAAAACATCACTTGCAGTCATCACAGCATTAGCGATCGTCATCGGATCTCCTCTCGTCACATTTGCTCAGACTCCACCTCGTTATGATCTGCTGTTAAAAGGCGGCCACGTTATCGATCCTGCCAATCACATCGACGACGTGCGCGACGTTGCCGTATTCCAGGGCAAGATAGCTGCTGTCGAAAGAGATATTCCCGCCGACCAAGCTGGAAAGGTTGTGGATGTTTCGAAGCTCTTAGTCACGCCGGGACTGATCGATATTCACTACCATGTCGGTCACGGAGGAGCGCCACTCGCCTGGTTCACTCCTGAGGCCCGAGCGCACGCTCTCCCCCTTGGCATCCCGGCGGATATGGCGTTGCAATCTGGCGTGACCACTATCGTCGATGCAGGTACGGCAGGCGCCGAAACCTTCCTGCAAGAGAAGGAGGAAGTCATCGATCGCGCCAAGGTGCGCGTTCTGGCTTTCCTGAATATCGTCGGGAACGGGATGGGAGGCGGGCTGGAACAAAGTCTGGATGAGATGGACCCCAAACTTTGCGCCGCCACGATCACGAAATATCGGGACATTATCGTGGGAGTAAAGACTGCGCATTACTGGACGAAAGAGCCTTGGGATGCGGAGCACGTGCCGTGGGCTGCGGTGGATCGTGCTATTGAATGTGCGACGCTTGCGAATGTTCCGGTCATGTACGACTTCTGGCCTCGTCCAGAGAGAACTTACGAAGATCTGCTGAAGAAGATGCGCCCAGGTGATATTCACACCCACGTCTTTGCCCAGCAATTCCCCATAATCCTAGCCGACGGCAAGATCAATCCCGCCTTGGCAGAGGCTCGCGCGCGTGGCGTGATCTTTGACGTTGGGCATGGAGCCGGCAGCTTCTGGTTTCGCAATGCGGTTCCTGCTCAGAAACAAGGATTCATTCCTGATTCCATGTCCACCGACTTACACACAGGCGACTACAACGTAGTCAGCATGACCATCGTGATGTCAAAATTCCTGGCTATGGGTGTGCCTCTGGATGACATCATTCGCCGATCCACCGTCAATCCGGCGGCCGAGATTCATCGGCCCGAATTGGGCACTCTGGCGGTAGGCAAGGACGCCGATATCGCGGTCCTCGAACTAGCGAAGGGTCATTTCAGTTACATCGACTGTGGCGTCGCCAGATTTGACGGAAACGCGAAACTGACGGCCCGTATGACGATTCGCGCAGGCCGCATCTTGTACGACCCTTCCGGTCTCAGTATGGTGGAGTGGGAGAAGGCCCGCCCGCAATATTTCAGCACTCCCGACAAAGGCGAGTCTTTGCCAGCGCGGGCCGACGATTATCCGCGAGATTGATCGTCGAAATTCCAACAGCGTTCTGGAGGATCAGCCATGCCACGGATTACTCGGCGCACACTCTTGAGCAAAGGCGCACAAACCATTGCCGCAGGCAGTGCCGCATTCGCAGCAGTTCCGATTCTGGCAACTCGAGCAGTTTGCAGAGAATCGACCGCGGCCGTGGACTACTACCAGAAACTCGGTGTAACCCCGTTCATCAATGCCGCAGGCACTTATACCGTTCTGTCAGCTTCGACAATGCCCGATGAAGTGCAAGCGGCGGTTGCGCTGGCGGCCAAGAGGCCGGTACATCTCAACGAACTGCTCGACGCCTCCGGAGTGTATCTGGCGAAGCAACTACGCTGCGAAGCTGCGCTGGTCACTGCTGGCGCCGCCGCAGCGCTCGTGGTGGGCACGGCAGCTTGCGTCACCATGGGAAATGATCAAGCCATTCTCGGTATTCCCACCGACATAGCTGGCCTCAAGAATGAAGTCCTCATTCAGAAATCTCATCGTTACGACTATGAGCACGCGATGCGTAACTCCGGAATCCGATTTGTGGAGGTCGAGACCCTTGAGGAGTACGAACAAGCGTTCAATGACCGCACGGTGATGGCCCACTTTTTCAACGCGGCCGAAGGCAAAATCAGCCGTGAAGATTGGGTGAGAGTAGCTCGTCAGCATGGAGTACCTTCCTTTAACGATGCCGCTGCAGATGTCCCGCCGATCTCGAATCTCTGGAAATACACGCAGATGGGATTTGACCTGGTCACGTTTTCCGGGGGCAAGGGCCTTCGCGGACCGCAGTGTACAGGCTTGCTGCTGGGCAGAAAGGACCTGATCGAAGCAGCGAAGAAAAACAATTCCCCAAACTCCAATACCCTGGGGCGCGGCATGAAAGTGGCCAAGGAGGAAATTGTTGGCCTCGTCGCAGCTGTAGATTGGTTTCTGAAACAGGACGATGCCGTGATGGACGCGGAGTACCGTCGCCGAGCGGATGTAATCGCAAAACAGCTGACTTCGATTCCGACGGTGCAAACTCAAATCTTCATCCCTGAAGTCGCCAACCATGTTCCCCACCTGCTCATCACCTATGACCAGAACCGAGTCAAGATCACTGGCATTGAAGTGATGCACAAAATGAGGCAAGGCACTCCACGCATAGAGTTGAATCCATCGACCGGAGGCTCACCTGCAAGCGCTGGCTTGCCCGGCGGACCGAACACAATTGTCGTCGGCGTCTGGATGTTGCAGCCCGGAGAAGAGAACGTGGTTGGTAAACGCCTGCAGGAAGTTTTGAAGGCGGCGACAGCCTAGCGCTGGGCAAAGCTTAGACTCAGAAATGTCATGCTGAGCGAGCGGTGATGAGCGAAGCGAGTCACCGCGCAGTCGAAGTATCCCTACCTACACGATTACTCTCAGCAAGAACAGTCTCCGCTGCAAAGACCTCCCTGCCCTCACTTCACGAGCTGCAGAATGCCAAACCGCTCCGGCGTGTGGAAACTGTCGCGCATCGGGGCTCGCCAGGCAATGTAGTGCCGACTGGAGGCCGGTCCCTGACAACGAAAGAGATTGATCCGTAGAGTATTGCCGGCGACCGCTGGGCGACTGTCGATTGCAGCATACGGAATTCGCATCGTCCCATACCACACGTGAGCAGCCTTATCGATCCTCGATGAGACCTCGAAATTCGAATTCCATTTCCAACCGCTATCATCATGTTGGCGATCGAGGTCGATATCCAGATCGACCCACTCTCCTTGCGGCGAAATCTCGAATTCTTTGTACCGTTTTATGTTCTTGAAATCCGCGCCGATGAACGCTTCCGCGACATCCCAATTCCAAAGCTCGTTGGTCTCGGCCGACGTATTCGGATTCGGCGTCAGATTGAGTTCTTCATAGGGACACACGAAAAGAAAGTAGAGGTTCTGCTTCGTCCAGCGCGTCCGGATCTCGGTCCGATATTTCGGCTCAGCTTTGCCGAGCGCATCCGACTCCATGTAGATGAGTTCCGACCCGCGCCAAAACGAAGACATCGGATTCGTGTCGAGCCGCGGATCAGAATCGGCCCACCGGCTGTGAATGACGCCATCCGCCGCGAAGGTGAAACCGCAGCCAGCGATGAGCACAAGCAGCACTCGAAAGAGATTATTCATGGGAGATTCCTTCCGCTACTGAATCGAAGCGCCTCGGATGTTTTTGCCCGACATCGCAACCCGCGTCAGGTGATACGTCATCAGTGTGTCAGGAGATAAGAGCGCTTCGCGAAACTCTCTCTCTGCCTGTTGGGCATTTCCCAAGCTGGCATCGAGCATGCCGGCATTGTAAAACCACCAGCCACCCGGGGACTCGCTACTATCAGATTTCTTGACGCGCTCGAGAATGCTCTGCAATCTCTGCTTCGCGGAGCTGTGATCAAAATCTGGAAGTTGCTGAGACGCCTTCCACGCCCAAGCCGCATCTCCAAAACTCGACTTCTCGGCCGCCTGCTTAAAGCTACTCAGAGCCTTGTCCGGCACTTTGCAGCTCTTGTATACGTTCCCAATCAGATAGCTAAACCTCGCGGACCGTAGGAATGTCTCAAGTCCATCACGCGTAAAAGCCAGATCCGGCACCGGTTGCGCCAGATCGTCGATGGCCTTGATCGCCTCCGAACATTGTCCCTGCTGCGCCATTGATAAAGCGTGCTGGATTTGTACTTCAAGCCACACTTGCCGCACGTTGGTTCCACCCTCTTCCCTTTGAAAGAACCGATTGTGGAACAACCCGGCTGCCTTCTCGAACTCTCCAGCTTCGGCCAAATTCAAAATCAGTTCGTAGACCAGAGAAGTCGGCATGTTGGCAAGGTCCGGATACCGCTCAAACGCCGCAACGCGTTCCTGTGCTGGATGCTGCAAAATGCTCAGTGCCTGATCGATTCCTGTGTAGAGTGCGAGGTTTTGAGGATCGTTATGCAGGCCCTCCTGAAACACGATTAAAGCTTGCTCCGGATCGTTCTTTCCATGCAGCAGAGCGCGCCCCAGGCTGGCGTGGAGCACCCGAATCTGTGGATTCAACTTCCGAGCCTGATCCCACTCGGCGAGCGCCTGATCCGTGACTCCCTTTGAGAAATAGAGGGTTCCCAGCAGGTAGTGTGCACTCGCATCCTGCGCATTCGAGTTCAACGCAGCGGTCAATACCTGCAGATCCTCAGCGCGGCCGGGGAACACGTAGTCCGTCGCGAGCTTTGCCGCCGCGTTGAAATCGCCGGCCCCGGAATGCCCCAATCTCTCCCGGCAAAATCCCCGGTAGTAGGCGATCAACGGGTGTTTGTCGGGGGAGAGTAGGCCCGGCTCGCTCTCATCTGCGACCGCCGCGGGATAATCACGTGAGAGCACCGCAAGCGCCTGCGAGTACATCCCCAGACGCATGTACTCCGACGCGACGCTCAATACGCGATTGGCATCATCGCCGAGATGATGCAAGTCAGGCTTCCCAAGCTGCTCGAGCAGAAAGTGGCTTTGTGGAAATCGCGCCAGCCATTCCCGTGCGAGCTTCTGCGACTTTTCCTTCTGCCCGTCCGCTCCCAATACTGCAATTAGCTCCTCAGCAGAACGAAGATCGTCCGGAGCAGCCTCCGTCGCCACTTGGAGGTAAGACTCTGCCAGTCTCAAATTTCCTTCCCGCGCCACGAACTCAGCCAACCGCATTGAGGCCGCAGCGCGGAATTCTGGCATGCGTGCAGCAGCTTCGTACGATTCACGGGCCTGTCGGTTCTCGCCGATCGCTTCGTACGCAATTCCCAGGTAATACAAAATTTCGGAGTCCGATGTATCGCGGGCGTGAACCGGCTCGAGCCTCTCCTTCGCCTCCTGGAAGCGTAGCAAACTCGCATACAGTCTCCCCGCCGACTTGTTCAGCTCGAAGCTCTCTGAAAACTTGCCCAACCCGCCCTGATAGTTTTGGAGCGCTCCCAAGAGATTGCCATCCAGCTCCTGCTCATTTCCCAGTTGAAGCCAGTCGTCTTCGGTGCGGTGTTCCGGTTCAGGAATCTGGTAAGCGCGCTGCGGCCCGACACGAACTTCTTCGATGGGAGTCCAATCGTACTCGCCTTCGGTCTGACCGAGCAGAACAGTTCCGTTCGCGTCGCGAAGCTCAAATGTGTACTTCCGCTGCGGATCTGCATTCGTCACTTCGTGCGTCCAGGTGTGTTGAGGAACAAGATCAGCTTTTTCCTGAAAGATGGTTTGGTTTCCAAGTGCAATGCGTAGCGTCGCGCCGGGAAGTGCCTGATTCACGTTGAGGCCAGTCACGAGCGCGGCCTGTTTCCTGCTCAGGTGGACCACACCTGTCAGATTAGCTCGCGAAATTCCGTCAATGTCGCGCACCGGCATCCAGAACTCAGAGAACCTGATCGTCTGCCGAGGCTCAAGGAAGGCATAGGTTTCCTGATTCCTAAAGAGTCCCGCTTGGATTTCCACGTAGGCGCTATTGTTGTCCGAGAGTGTTTTGCGCCAATCCAGCCCGTCGGGATCGGTTCCCCACGACCAGATCTTCTTTGCGGGAAGTTGAGCATAGTCTGCGTAATGGACCGTTCCTGTACTCGTGTGTGGGTTCCAGACTCCCATGAACGGCTCGCGACTCCCATGCACAAATGAAGACACTGGCCCTTTCGTCTGATTCTTGATGATGCTGAGATCCGTACCATCTGCTTCAACCGGCCAGGTCGTCACCTCTCGAAAACCATGGCTCGCGGTAAAGCGCATTGGGTATTGGATTCGCGAATCGTCCCAAACCTGAACTCCGGCGTTATTCCACCAGTAAAACCGGTGCCGAACATCGCTCCGATTGTTCAGCGTAACTCGCTGTTCCAGAACCGTAGAATGCGGCCGGAGCACGAGTTCGACCGACCATTGCATCCCGTAGACGCGATCGACGTTGCTCACCGTAACGGAAGCGCTGCCGTCGTTTCTTGTGCCGAAAGCGAAATCTACGGGAGAAAGACTCACCCAATTGTGGGAAACAGGAAAGTTGAATTCGATTCCGAACGCGGCCCATGCACCGCGATAGGAAATCGCCGCCTTCTTGATGGAGGGGTTCGCGTAAAACATCGGCTGCCCACTGATCTTGTCGGTGCACGTGTAAACGTGACCTCCTAGATCGGGCAGCAGGGAACACTTCAAGTATTCATTTTCCAGAAACACCGCACGCCAGGCATGGTCGGTACGCCGATCCGTCAAGTTGTCGCGCAGCGTGTACGGATAGTTAAAGCGGCCGTTTGCGTACTGATCGAATGGCGGATTGAGATCCGGTGCGCCTTCCTCATACGTCGGTAGTGTCAACGTGCCTTGCCATACGCGAACCTGGGCCGCGGCCACTAGCGACGATAGGAATAAGAGAGCTGAGCAGATTCTGAGGATCATCGTTTTATGGGTCCATCCAAGACCTTCACACCGGGCGCTACTCCTTCATGACCCCGTATTGGAAGCGCGGTGACAGTTTGGCGCCCGTCCGTTCTGCGATGGCCAATGTGAGCGCCTGAGGCACTATCGTTGACGTAAGGCCTTCCCACGGTTCCGGAACGGAGGCGGTCTTTATTGGCAAGAGTCTCTCGGAGCGTTGACGTTCCTCGGTCTCAACGAGGATGACTCTTCCTCCACGCGCCAGACAATCCTGCGCGAGAGAAACGCCGAGACTTGCGGTTCTGCCCAAGGCCAGGATTATCGCAACGTGAGAGTCGTTGACGTCGAGTAGAGGCCCGTGGCGGAAACCGCCGCCCGAGTGAGGCGCGGCCCGTTGGCCGGTCATTTCTCGAATGCACAACGCGCCCATGATGGCGCCTCCATGAGCGGGGCCGCGTCCGATCACCTCAATGTTAGCCGCACCTCGACAGAATCCTTCCATCTCGTTTCGCAGACCGAATACGTGATCGAGATCGGCGGGGTACGACCGTAGCACCCGCTCGGCGTCTTCCTGCCATCGGCGCCCCACTATGTGTGAGGCAATGACGATACAAGCCGCGGTGGCGTTCGTATAGGTCTTGGTGGCGTTGCCGTACTCTGGCCCTGCCAGGATCGGGAGTCTGTTCCGGACCAATGACCAACAGGCGCTCTTTTCGTTGTTGCAAAGCAGTGCGAGGGGTCTTTGCGCTCCCATTCGGCACAGTTGCACCAGTTCCGCGCTCTCTCCGGAAGTTGTCACCAACAATGACAGGGCAACCTGCTCCCACGCACCTGAATAGTGCAACCACTCCCCCGCATCCACTGTGAATGAGGGTCGACCGCACGACTGCAGATACGAAGATCCACTGATTGAAGAACAATAAGAAGCGCCCATCCCTATGAAAAGGACCGGTCCCGTCGACAACGACATCTCTCGCAGTTTATCGAGTTCCTCTCTGATCGCGGGAACCTGATAAGTATCCAGCAAGGATGCGAGGCGTGTGGGTTGCTCACGACACTCCATCTCATAGATCGAGTTCATGCTCTGCGTCAGGAGTTCCCTCTCGGGCTCCACCCCGGCAATCCAGTTCGACCCAGTGCTGCTCTTGTCTTCCATTGTTCTCCGCCCTCGAACTGTATAGTACGAGGGATGTTTTTAATGAATCATTATAAACTTGGGGATATGATTGGGACGAGGTGACTCTGTGGCCGAGATCCGCTCATCATCAGCGCCGCACGTAAATCGCGGTTTCATCCTACGCGTCTCATCGATCGCCGCCCTCGGAGGAGTGTTGTACGGCTATGACATGGGCATCATTGCGGCCGCAGAGATCTTCGTCAAGCGCAGCTTTGCCCTCTCAACCGTAGTTGAGGAACTAGTCGTCAGTATTGTTCTAGTCGGCGCCATGATCGGGGCCATTGTCGGAGGAGCAGTAGCCGACCAGATCGGTCGCCGTGCAACGCTGGTATGGGCCGCGGGTATCTTCATTGTCGGTTCATTGCTGGCTCCTCTCGCGCCGAGTCCTGCGGTACTGATTGTCGCGCGCGCCATCATCGGTTTGGGAATCGGTTTTACGTCTGTGACGGCTCCAGTATATGTTTCCGAACTGGCTCCGCCGCAGTCGCGCGGCATGCTCATCGGTTTGTACCAGTTCGCTTTGACCGTGGGGATCGCGCTCGCGGATCTCGTCGGCTATCTGTTGGCCTCACAACAGGCTTGGAGACTGATGTTTGGCCTCGCCGTAGTGCCTACCGTTTTCTTCCTGATGGCGATTCTGACCGTTCCAGAGAGTCCACGCTGGCTTTTCGCGCATGCGCGGGAAAAGGATGCGGAGTCTGTGCTGCTCAGTTATACGGACGCCCACGGGGCACAGCAGTTTCTCGCTGACATTCAAGATGGATTGAAGACTCCCGTAGAACAAAAGTGGAGCGCTCTCTGGAGTCCGGCGGTACGCGGGTCGCTCTTCGTTGCAGTGGGATTAACTGTGCTGCAACAAGTCACGGGAATTAACACGATCATCTACTACGGTCCGCGGATCTTTGCGCTGGCGGGGAGCGCGTCCCACAGCAGCGCTATCTTTGCGACGTTGATGGTCGCCATCGTGAACGTGATTGCGACTGTGGTGGGGATTATGCTGGTCGATCGCGTCGGGCGGAAGCCGCTACTCTATGTTGGGGTCAGCGGAATGACGGTTGCGCTCTTTTCGCTTTCGTACGCATTCAGTCACAACGCGGCTCTCGGCTCTTCGATGGGTGTGATTGCGATTGCGTGCCTCATGGTTTACATCGCCTGTTTCGCATTCAGCCTGGGGGCGATCGCCTGGATCCTTGTGGCTGAAGTTTTCCCACTGCGCGTCCGCGGGAGAGGCGTTGCCGCCGCAACACTGGGTTCAGGAATCTCCAACTTTGCCGTCTCGTTTACGTTTTTGTCGCTCATCAATGCAATCGGCAGCGCGTACACGTTTGCCATCTATGGGACTCTCTGCATCGTGACACTGGTATTCGTTCGATTTGCAGTACCGGAAACGTGCGGCCGGGACTTAGAGAGCATCAGCCTTGGGGGAACATAGTCGAGGCTAAGGACAACCGTACGCTACGGGAAGCCATACTGAGAGTATGCCTTCACTCCGTGCGACGTTCCACCGCATCAAGCGCCAGCCGAATCGCCCCCATCAGTTGAGCATCCTGACCGAGACTGCTGATAATCAGCCTGGGCTGAGCGGGTTCGCTGTATCGTTGCAAAACCGCCTCGGTGGCATCGCGCAACGCTCCGTTCATGCCGACGCCTCCACCTAAGACGAACAGCGAAGGATTCAGCACGAGTGAGATGTTGTAGACAGCATAGGCCAGAAGTTGCGCCGAGCGGTCCAAAACAACCTTTGCCAATAGATCTCCAGTGAGGGCAAGGTCGAAGACTTCTGTAGCCGTCAGATGTTTCGAATGTGGACTACTCTTGCCCGCCGCCAGCCACTGCTGCCGAATGCCTTCGCCGCCAATCGTGCTCTCCAGCGAACCGGGTGTGCCGCGTTGTGCAACCTGCTCCGAAGCGCCGGGAACATACATGTACCCAACTTCTCCGGCCGTACACCTGGCACCCCGGAGAAGAGTGCCGTTCGCAAAAATTCCAGCGGCGATTCCGGTGCCAATCGCCAGAAAGACAAAATTGGAAATCCCGCGCGCGACGCCCATCCAGTGTTCTCCCAGAGCCGCCATTCTCACGTCATTTTCCACTGCGGCAGGAATGTGGAAGGCGGATTCAAGCAGGCTCTGGAACGGCACATCCCTCCACCCCCTTAGATAGGAAGTGGCTACAACTACTCCTGCCTCCCTGTCTGTGATGCCGGGAGCCCCAGCCGCAATCGCCGCCAGCGAGGAGCGCGATGCTGAAGAGTCCTTCAACAGAGAGTCAATGCCTTTTCCAATCTGCGCGATAACCATCTCGGGAGAGGATGTCTCCTTGGTCGACGCTGACCATTTGCCCAGCACGGTTCCACCTAAGTCCGCGAGAGCAACTCGGAGGTTGCTTCCTCCGATGTCCACTCCGACGACCACTCTGGGGTCTTCGTCGACGTTCTGGGCTGCAGAGGGTCGGCGGGGAATGGGCTTTCCATGAGGAGTTTCTTTCGTGCCAGACGAGACGGGGTGTTTCCTGGTTGAGGATTTCATTGGGTCAAGCAAATCGTAGTTTAGTGAGTCCATCTGAAACGGCTGAATGCTGAGAACGCCGATTACGGCTGGCTCTCAATTTTGCAGGAGGCTGTTCGCGCCCGGCTATTTGGTGTCGGGTTGCGGAATCATCTCCATCGCCCACACCGCGGCGGGCCTCATATACATTGACGCCCGGAAATTTCCGTCGACGTCCCAAGCTTCGGGAGTCCGGAACCAGTATCCCTTGCTCTCGTAGATTACGTGGTATAGGCCCCAGGCTGTGTGATAAGCCTCTTCCTTCATCCCTTCGCTGAGCAATAGCGCCGCAAACCCGAAAGTCGTGCCCACCCAGACTTCCGGGGCCTGCTCGTTCTCGCGAATGATCGATCCGTCTGCCGTCATGCCATTCGCTGCACCCATCTGACCGCCGCCAAACTTCATCACATTGAATTCGAATATCTTCTTTGCTGCCGCCACCTGCATTTCGTGGGGCACGAGATCCCCCAGGCCAGTCATGTTGGCGTACCATTGTCCGGCGAGTTGATCTGCTTGCACGCTGTCGCGATCCTCACCCTCCGTGTCGTAGCGAAAGTATTTTCCGTTCCATAGTCGGTCGATGTAATTCTTCTGGGCTTTCAAAAAGAGTTGGTGGTATCCCTCCGCGACGCCGCTCTCACCGAGAACGCGCGCCATCTCTTCCGAGGCGCGAACTGCCGCCAGCCACAGACCGCCACAATACGCGCTCACGCCTCGTACGACCCAGGAGTCGTACGTCTGATCCGGATATCCCGCATTTTCCGGAATTCCGGCGCCGCGATCGAATTGGCGCAGGTAGGCAACGGCATCTTGCACGGCAGGAAACATCTCGCGCAAGAACGCCGTGTCCTTTTTGCCTGTGAGCACATAGTCGCGATAAACCATCAGAACGAATTTCGAGTTCAGGTCCTTCCAGTCATTTGTGTCCTGCCATCCGGGTTCGTTGACCGCAAAGAAGGGATCGCCCTCGGGCACGCCCAGATCGTGCGGAACGGCGCCCTTCTTTTTCCTCATGTGCAGACTGGGCTCGCCGGTTTGTTGGGACTTCCAAACCCATTGCCCTTTTTCCGGCCACTCCTTCGGAACGGTATCGGCGAACTGCCGCAGCACCTGTTTGTCGATGTCGGGCCAGAACTTCAACAATGGCATCGAACCATAGAAACGGACATCCAGGGTTCCGTAGTAAGCGTAATCAAAGCACTCGAGGAGCGCGAACGACGGCGGCTTCTTTTTGTCGGAACCAACCGGACGGCCCCAGAACGTGCCTCCATCCGTCAATATATACATCTCGTTGAAGAGCATGCCCCGATACCACAGCGGCTTGGACTCATCATTGACGTAAGGAGATTGCCAGGCATCGATGGCATCACTCCAAGCCGTGGCATTCTGTAATCCATCGCGCGCGATAGCCCAGGCGTTATTACCGTTTGCGCCATAGAAGTCCGTGTACTGCCGGTTCCATTCGCGGCCCTCGCCAAATTGCACGACCGGGAAATCCCAGGCGATCACCATCGGAATCACCTTCTTCTCACCGGGCTGAAGAGTAAAGCGAACCGCGATGGCACCTGCCAGTTTTTCGCCGTCGCTGACCCATGAAACATCGTTATTTGCCAAGCGCCCGTCTTCTGCGAAACGGCTCCAAATCGCCTTTCCATCTCCTTCGGCTGGAAATGTAGCGTGATAGCTGATCTCAACACCCGGAGCTTCCATCGCGGCAATCACAAATTGGCCGTCCACCTCGCTCGGTACGGTGACCGCGCGGTTGCGATCAAAGATGATGCCCTTCATGATTCCTGCACTGACTTTCTCGCTCGCAAATCCGTTGTGATTGCCTTGGTTCGGCGCCCCCTGAAAATCCCGAGTGAAGGTGCGAAACCAGCCGACCATGTTCGTCCACGACAAAAGAACGGAAACCGTGACGGCTTTGTTGGTAGGATTCTCCGCGTGCCAGCGATACACCGCAACTGGATAGCTGGACTCGCGATAGTTATCCGGCAACACCGGCGAAAATTGTTCAAGCACAACGTGCGCCGGAAACGGGTCCCACTTGTAGTCGTACCAGGACTTTGGATAGAGCGCGGCGTATTCGCCAGCGCCCACCGGATAGTCCCACTGCCAACTGCTGAGCGTTTTGTCCGTCGGATGATCGGTCATCAAGACACGGGCCGTGCCCTGCCGCTCTCCCTCGGCCTGCTGGAACATTGCGAACTGGTTAGCATAAACAGGAGCATACTTATGAACGCCGGCTTTGATGTGCCAGCGCGCAAAGTCTCCTCGGTAGCTTCTCGAAAAGGTTCCCGAACCAAATCCCCCGACGGGCGCGCCCTGCCAATAGCCGTCGTCGATATTGCCTGGGACTCGTGTGACTCCCGGCTTGTCGAGCGGCAGGCCGAGCGGACGACGCCAAGCGGCCTTCGGTATTGCATCGCCGGCCCATGCTTGGGCTGCAATCAAGAGAATCAGAGTGAAGACTCGGACGTATGAATGCGATTTCATTTTCAGTCGATCTCCCGATGACAACGGTACCTACTCGGGTCAAAGCACCGAGGCGGAATAAAGGTATGGCGCGACTCACGCGAAGTAGCTATCGCGCCGCCCAATACTGATTGAACCCTTCATAGTCTGAAGGGAGATTCGCCAGAATCGTCCTTCGCAGCTCCAGCATGTCGACGGAGCCTTGTTGCTGATACAGGACTTTGCCCTCCGAGGAAATCAGCACCGTATAGGGCACAGCCGAGTCCCACTTAGGATCAAAGGCGGCTTGCAAGGCAGCCGTGTCGTTCGAGTTGAACAGCAGGTTGCGGCTCGTGGCATGTACTTTCTCAAGCACCCGCGTGACAGAATTCTTTTCATCGGGCATGTTGGCCGCGACCGTAACCAACTCGAAATCGCGCATGCTGTACATCCGGTACGTGTCTTCGAAGTCAGGAAATTCGTGGATACAGGAACCGCACCATGTCGCCCAAAAGCTCACCAGCAACATCTTCTTCCCCGGATTCGTACGAAGCACGCTTAAGTCGGCCGCGGAGGCCATCTCCAAGTGAACCGGTTGCGACTCGATTTTGCGCAGCGCTTCTACCTGGGCCGCGCGTTTCTCCTTCCATTTCGTCGAGCAACCAAAGACGCCGGCGTGCTTCACCGCGACCTCGCGATGTGCCAGGAGTGCCTCGATCGCGTCGCGCACCTCGTGAGTCGTTACCAGTTCGGTACGGTAGCTATTGTCGACACGCCCTTCATAACGGAGGCGGCGGCCGCTGTCGAAAACGAAGGCGTGTGGCGTCGCCTGCGGCCCATACGCGTCTGTGACCGATTGCGTCTCGCCATCGTAAAGATACGGATAGCTCAGATGTTTGTATTGGGCGCGGAGCTTCATTTCTTCGAGACTGTCGCTCATGTCCGAAGAATCCAGCTCGTCGATGGTGATCGCTTTGGGATCATTCGGTTCGATCGCGACAACACTCACGCCGCGATCCGCGTAATCCGTTGCTAGTTGGGCGATGCGTCGCTCATACATTTGCGCGATGGGGCAATGATTGCAGGTGAAGACCACCACGAGAACTGGACTCGAGGCATAGTCGGAGAGCTTGTGATTGGTCCCGTCAATCCCTGGAAGATCAAAATCCGGCGCCGCCGATCCGATCGCAAGTATCGGATGAGCCTGCTGGGCCCATGCGGCCAGCGAAAGCAGAAGCGTCAGGGCGAACTGCCGTGGAATGCCCGAAATGGTCCTCACCGAATGGTCCTCCCTCTTCACTCGTATCGTTACTGCTTGGGCGTTGGCGACGATATCGTCAGCGTCGTTCCGTCGATCACCGTCAGTTGATCTCCCCCAAGACTGCTCACGTACGCTTTGTGCATGGCGCTGTCCACTACAATCGCAAAGGGCCAAGTGCCTGTCGACAATGTCGCGGCGATCGAATTGTTCGTGCCATCAATGACGGTCGTGGTGACCGAATGTGTATTCGCCACGTAAACCTTGTGATTGGAGGAGTCCACCGCGAGACCCTGCGGCCGCTCGCCCACGTCGATGGTGGCAACAACCGAGTCACTGGTACCGTCAATTACCGTGACGCTGTTGCTTGTATAGTTGGCCACATAGACCCGTCCCGTGGAGGAATCAATGGCCAGCGCGCATGGAGTCTCACCCGTGTACACAAGCGTTGCGCCCTTCGATTCTCCACCTAAGATCGCTACGTTCGAACTGCCCGCGTTCGTCGCATAGATCTTTTTGTTTGCCGGATTCGCCGCGATCGCCCAAAGATGCGTCCCCGCAGGAACTTCGGAGATACGGCTGTCTGCTCCATCGATCACCTTCACATTCGGACTTTCGTAGCTGAGGAGGTAGATTTTGTTGGCGGCCGGATCTACGGCGATTGCGTCGGCTTGCTCTCCCGGCTTCAGAGAGCTAGCGACGTTCGTCTTCCCGTCGATCACGGTCATGACATTACTGAACGTCCTCGCGACATATATCTTGTCATTGGCGGTATTCACCGCAACGACGTAAGGCAGGTCTCCGACCGCCACCTTCGCGACGGGTGCATCGGTCTTTCCATCGATGACAGTGACGGTGCCATCGCCGGCATTCGCGACATAAATTCGATTCGTGTCCGGATTCACTGCAATAGCTTCGGGTTCGGCTCCGACCTTCACAGATGTCGAGAAATGCCCCTCGCCGTCGAGCACTGTCACGGTGCCACGTCTTGTATTTACTGCATACACTTTGTGGGTTCGCGGGTTCAGCACGATGCCGCGTGGACTGATTCTGATTCCGCTTGCCTCCGGCGTGGCGCTTTGACTTGCCCTATTTCCCAGCCAATGGATGGCGTTGTCAATGAGTCGATTTTGCACGGCACTCGTGAATATCTTGTCGCCGTGTCCCATATTCATGTACAGCATCTTGTATTTCGTGTTCGTCCACATGACGGGAAGGTCGCCGCTGGTAAGCACGTCCTTCAATCCGATCGGATAGTTCGCCGGATCGAACGTCGCCAGAACCTTCACATCTTTGTTGAGCCGCGGGCTCGGCTTCCAGACGTACCATTCATTCGCGGGAGATTCGAAGGCATCGGGGATTCCGGCCGCGACCGGATGGCTCCGATCATCCATGATGATTCGAGCCGGCAGTGGGGGCCAACTGTTGATGTGAAATACAGCACCTCCCAGGAAATCGACGAACCACGGCCAGTTCGTGTCCTTGTCGTTGTAGCCGGCGGCATGGAAGCCCAGCCATGCTCCTCCAAGCTGCATATAGCGCTCAAAAGCATGTCTTTGTTCCGGGTTTGTGGGCGATTCGTTGAGCCAGACTACCAACTGAACTGTTTTCAGGTTTTCATCATTCAAGTCTTCCCATTTGGTCGTTGCTTCGAACGTGAAGTGTTCACTTACAGCCCGCTCGTTCAAGAATTTCAACGCGTCCTGGGCAAACTGCACATGGTCCGGTTCTGCTGTTGCCGAATAAAACGCCAGCACTTTAGATCCTGATGGCTGGGCAAAAAGGCTGCCTGCAAGGTGGCTCGCCAGCAACAGAAAGAGGAGGAATCTGCGAGCGTTCATCGCTGCGCCGCCCACAAGATTGAATTGTGAAAGATGGTCGTGAAGGCAGGATTCTGAAACAACTCGGGATGATGCCCCATAAAGATATAGACGTTGCGCGCCTTTACCTTCTCGTTCGTCCAGATCACCGGATGATCCCCCATCTTCTTACGCGTGTCTGGCGAATAGGTCGCCTCGTCAACGCGGGCCAGAACGTGAACATTGGGGCGGGGCGACTTGTCGTAGGTATACCATTCCTCTTTTTCCACCACGAACGACGGGCCAACGTTCTTCGTCAGAGGATGAGAGGCATCTTCCACGATGACGGTGGCGGTGGCAAACTCCGGAATGTAATCGGTGAATCGAATTCCACCCATGAACTGAGAGAACCATGGCCAAATACCGAATCCGTCAAATTCACCGAGCAGCGTCGCATGATGAAACCCGATCCATCCCCCGCGGCCTTCCTCAATGTATCGAGTGAATGCCGCAGCGGCCTTGGGCGTCCACCCATACGGCGGATAGTTCAGTTGAATAAAAACCCGATATTGCGACAGGAATGCGTCGTCGATCTTGCCGGTATCCTCAATGTAATCGACAGAGAAATTGTTATCGACCGATTGCTTCTGCAGCCATACTTTGGCCGCATCGACAAAGGGCCGATGAATTCCACCGGCCTCGGCAAGCGCGATGACCTTGAATCGCGCGGTGGACGTCTGTGCGGTCACATCGGTGGCGAGAAATAATAGAAGAATGCAGAGACACCGCCAGCCGGGGCAATAGTGGAATAAAAACATCAGACGATACGGACGCATTCGCCAGTCATCCTTCGCTTAGCTTTCCATGAGCAATCGCCCGGCATCTGCGGAGCTGCCGGTCGCAAATTGAAGTCGCCAGTATTGTATGCCAAACATAGTTAATAATCATTAGAATGTCTGAAAGCGCCTGGAGATACAGTTCCGGTGATCTTCCTATGGTGAAAAACCCGGTGGTGCTCGGTCGGCCTCCCCTGATCCGGCAAACCAATGCTCAAGTCCTGTTGCGGCTATTGCGGGACAAGGGCCCGTGCTCGAAAGCGGACTTGGTGCGGGCTTCAGGCTTGAGCGCGCCTTCTGTGACGAATGTAGTCGCGACCCTCATTTCTACGGGATTGGTCGAAGCCGTCGGGGAGGGAAACTCCACTGGCGGCAGGCCTCCTGACATTCTGCGATTCAAGGCAGAGCATAGCTCTGTTGCGGGAGTGGAGATTACGCGTGACACGCTCCGGTTTTTGTTGGCCGACCTGAACGGAAGGGAGTTGGCCCGCTCGGAGACCCGTATTGCGAGATCGCAGTCAACACCTGCCCGGATCTGCGAGCAAATCAGCAACGAGGTGCGGAAATTGCTCCGCAACAAGAAGCTGATGGCAACCCAACTGGCGGGGTTGACTGTGGGTGTCCCTGCGATTGTGAATGTAGAGGAAGGAACGGTGGTCGCTCTGAGCGCATTGCAGAATTGGAACGACGTGCCCCTGGGGGCAATGCTGACACGCGAGTTTAAGTGCCGGGTAGTCATTGATAACGACACCAACCTGGCGGCCGAGGGCGAGTTCTATCGTGGAGCGGCGCAGGGGAAGAGGGACTTTGTTTTTGTCACGATTGGCGAGGGCGTCGGGGCCGGAATTTTTTTGGACGGCCGCATTCATCGTGGCTCCCAGTGGTCAGCCGGCGAGATTGGATACTTGCGGGTACCTGCTATTTCGAGAGCGCGTCCCGCGATTCATACATATGGCGAGCTCGAAAAAACCCTTTCAGCGTCAGGCATCCTGAAGAGTTGGCGCGGCAGAGGTCAATCGTCGAGAATTCGCTCACGAGTAGGTCACGCCGCGGACGTTTGGGACCTGGCGGCTGCGGGCAATGGGAAAGCAAAGCGGATTCTGAAACAACGCGCAGCCATTCTGGCGGACGTGATCCTGGACTTGGCCCTCATTCTCAATCCAAGCCTCATTTTGCTCGGTGGAGAAGTGGGTAACCACCCGGTTTTGTTGCACGAACTGGAGACCTTGCTTGGAGGTAGCGAGTTCCCGATCGTCCGACTGGCATTGGGAACACTGGGTCCTTCGGCCGTATTGTGGGGAGCCGCGTGTACCGCGCTCGAACCTGCTATCCATGGGCTGCTGCAGGCTGCTCGGCAGCAGATCTAATCGATAGGGCCATAGGGCCTCAGGCTCATCGGACAAAGCAAGCAGCGCGGTGGTCGCCGTGTCTTCCACGCAACTTCGGGCGCCGGCACCGTCGATGATCGGCTTCATCGCTGGGGCGGGCATCATCGTCCGCAATTCCATCATTCTTGTCGACTTCATTGAATTGCGGCGCTCACAAGGAATGGCGCTGGAGGACGATGCGGGTGCGGTGCGCTTCCGCCCAATGCTGCTGACCGCAGCGGCCATGGTGGTGGGAGCGAGTGTGATCCTGTTCGATCCCATTTTTCAGGGTTTGGCTCTGTCATTGATGGCGGGGAAAGTCGCGTCCACCGTTCTGTCGCGAATGGCAGTACCGGTTCTTTACTACCTCTCTCAGAGGGGAGACTCGCTTCCACCCACGTATCCGCATGCGCCAGAAAATGTCGCTGAGTGTAAAACACCGCAATGCGAAATTGCGTAGGACTGAGGGAGGACCGGTATGACTGTAGAACGAACACTTCGTTTGATCACTGGCATCTTTATTCTGTTGTCTCTGGCACTTGGACACTACGTGAGCCCGTACTGGTACCTCTTCACGGCTTTTGTTGGTTTGAATCTGTTTCAGTCTGGATTCACGAACTGGTGCCCGATGATGACTTTCCTGCGTAAACTTGGAGTTGGCAGATAGGAGAAAGTGAACATGCCCGATTGGGTTTGGGGAGTGGCATTCCTTGTCGCCTACATAATCTTGACGCAATGGCTGCTGCCAAAACTGGGTGTTCCCACCTGAAGGAGCCAAGGTTGCGCCGAGTCTCGGCGCAAGATTGTTCCGAAGGCCGACACTCCGGAGAACCATGACAACGATAGTGCAGGTTGAATTTCGCGAGAGCCTGTTGTCTATCCGTGATGAGATCCTCCAATCACTTGGACATCCAGTAATCTCTGCTCTCGGTTCGCGTGCTGCCCGAAATCTCGATCTCTCGCGTGAATCAGTGGGCGTTGTCCTAATCGGGCACGGAGCGCCTTGGGAAGAACGATCTAACCTTGCGGCACATTTCCGCGAGATCCTGCCGGGAGTTCCCATAGTGGCGTCTCTCCGTCGGCAAGACAGGGATGTGATCGGGGCAGACTACAATTTACCGGCAGATAATCCAACTCTGTGGGTGAGCACAGTCAGACAAGCACTTGCTGGAATCGGGTAGCGACATCTTGAGCCAAGCGTAGCCTGCCGCGTCGGTTCCCGGTACTCGCCACAGAGATCTATCTCGGCCATCTCTTACATGATTGAAACTCAGAGACCCAATATAAATGCTTACCTAATTTCAGTAACGTCGACCACTAGGTCGCGAAAGTTCTTTTGAATCCGCTCGGTGCCTTGGGATGCTAATCCCCCATTGATAACCGCCTTTTGTATCGATACTCGATTGTTCACCTTCCGGGTCAACGAGAATACTGAAAATGATGCCGTTGAGGGTCACTGAAACAAGCGCGATCTTGCCGGCGATCTTCACAGCAGGGACTTCCTGGGCGGGTGAATGGAGCCCGAAGGCTAGAAACAATAACGCCAACTCGAAAATGCAGGCCGATTCGCATGGCCGAGAATCCGGTAAATTCCTGCAGAATCGTACAACCAACGTTTACGCATGGTACTCTAAGACCAGTGTTCCGCTGTGATTACTGTCGTCATGTCTATCCTCTTGCTTGCGACGGTTTAGTTTTATATGGTACGAGAAATAACGGTCTTGAAGCGCTTGTGATATGCAACCTCTGAGCCATCCCGAAGATCAACGGCGCAAGAATTGGCGTGCTGTGGTGGTCTTGGTTGCGGTCTTCTCATTAGCCCTGAGCGTGGCGACGCGCTACTCCTCTTCGGGTGTCGCTTCGTCCACCACTGCAAAAGCCTTCCAGGTCCACCCATCGCCTGAGGCGAAACGGCAGCGTCTCGCCAAGGACGCAGCCGACTGGATGCCTCCAGTGATATGCGTCAGCCTTTTGCAGTCTCCCAGGAGTTATCCCCGAATTGCACCTGCCGGCCCCCCGATGCCGGGCCTTCGATTTGAAGAAAGCCTCTACAATCGTCCCCCTCCATCTTCCGAATCCTTCTCGTAGGTACCTTCGCAGCTCGCATCGCGTCCTCGCTCACGAGATTTGTTGAGGGGCTGTTGCCGCTTTTCGGCCTATGCCGCCGGCGGAGCAGGTCCGAATCAGAACTTTCGATTCCAGCGCAGCGGCTTGCCAATCCTCCTTTCAAACCTGCACACCAACAGGTCGCCATTTGGGAGTGCGGCAAAGTATTCGGCCTCTGAAAAAGTAAAGACCGCGTCCGAAAGGATATGGGCATGACCGTCGCACCTTTGTTGACCGAAGAAGAGCTTGATGCCCTTCGCAAGTTCGACACGTGCATGATCGCAAACGCGATCGAATCGTTTAACGTCAGGCTGCGGAACACGGGCTTCGCCGATGCCAGCGTTCGGTGCATGTTTGAGGACGCCCCTCCGATGGTAGGCTATGCGGCCACGGCCCGCCTTCGCGGCGGCGAGCCGCCGATTGGCGGGGGAACCTTTCGTGACCGCGCGGATTTCTGGAACACGATTCTCGCCGTTCCTGCACCCCGCATTCTCGTACTCGAGGACTTGGACGACCCACCGGGCCGGGGAGCGTTTGTCGGGGACATGCACGCCGCAATTCTGAAGGGTTTGGGGTGCATCGGCTACGTGACGAACGGCGCGGTACGCGAATTGCCATCCGTGCGTAAGATGGGGATTCAATTGTTCGCTGGAAGTGTAGCGGTCTCCCACGCCTACGCCCACATCTTCGAGATCGGAACCACCATCAGCGTAGGTGGAATGGAAGTGCGACCTGGTGACTTGCTGCACGGAGACCGCCACGGTGTCCTGACGGTTCCGGCCGAGATTGCTGCCAACGTTCCCGCCATTGCGGACCGATTGCAACAGGCGGAGCAAAGGATCATTGACTTTTGTCGATCAAAGAATTTCTCAGTGCCAAAGCTGCGTGAGGTTATGAAGACGCTGAGTTAGGCAACCGCCAGGGAATGCTGGTCAAGGTAAACATGATGACTCAAAGTTGCAATGGATCCCGCAAGATGCGAGCACGCAGATCGAATACGCTGCTCTCCTACTCGCTCGCGACAGTTGTGGTCACGATGGCTCTCGCCGCGTCGTCCTGTTCAGGGAGTGGAAACGGACGGGTTCAAGCAGGAGGCCCGATCATCACCGTCGGAGTAACGAAGGTCGTGAACAAATCGCTCGGGCGGCAAATCACCCTGTCTTCCGAACTGGTGCCCTTCCAGGAGATCGACGTGTACGCGAAGGAATCCGGTTTCGTCAAAAAGCTCCTCGTTGACTATGGCACGCACGTGAAGGCTGGTCAGGTAATGGCAGTTCTCGAGATTCCGGAGTTGGAGGCGCAGCTTCAGGAAGATCAAGCGGAAATCAGGAATGCCGCGAACCAAGTGACCCGGGCGCAGCACGAACTAGATCGCTACCAGGCACAGTACAAGGCGCTTCACCTGCAATATACGCGGCTGAATAGTGTCTTTGAGAGCCAACCCGGAATTGTCGCGCAACAGGAAGTAGACGATGCGCAGGGCAAGGATATGGCTGCGTCCTCTCAGGCTGATGCTGGGCAGGCGGCTGTGGAAGCGACTCAGAGCCAGCTGTCGGTGGCCAGAGCGAAACTGACGCGCGACCAAAGTCTGTTTGATTATTCGCGGATCACGGCGCCTTTTTCCGGGATCGTCACCGAGCGCTATGCGAATCTCGGAACGCTGGTGCAAGCGGGCACAGGGTCGAGCACGCAGGCGATGCCGATCGTCAAGCTCTCCCAGGACGATCTCTTCCGGCTCGTCATACCGGTTCCGGAAGCCTACGTTCGATATATTCGCGTGAATGATCCCGTGGATGTTCGCGTTCCCTCGCTCAACCGGACGTTCCCCGGCAAAGTCGCGCGATTCTCCGTCGACGTGCAGGCAGATACACGGACCATGCATACCGAAGTCGACGTTCTCAATCCTCAGCGGGTTTTGCTGCCGGGTCTGTATGCCGAGGCCGAACTTCACCTCGACCGGAAAGACAATATTCCTTGCGTTCCGGTGCAGGCCCTGAGTCACCGAGGCGATAAGACGACCGTTCTTGTCGTGAATGCGGACGGAATATTGGAACAACGTCCCGTGGAAATCGGACTCGAGACCAGCAGCGATGCTGAAATCGTTTCTGGGTTGAACGAGGGGGAGCAGGTCGTAGTCAGCGATCGCAGCGGCCTGAAGGCTGGGCAGAAGGTTCATCCGCAAACCGTGGTGGCACCTGAGTATCAGGAGGGGGATGCGCAGCAGTAGAGCAGGGAATTTGCCGCAAGTGAACGAGTTCGGAAACAAGAAGATTGGATAGGTCTATGCCAGGGTTTTCAATTCGGAATCCGTACTTCATCATCGTGATCTGCCTGGTGCTGCTGGTCATCGGTGTCACCAGCATCGCGCGCATGCCGGTCGATCTGTTCCCGCCGATCAATTTGCCGGAAGTGGTGGTGGCGACGTTTTACAGCGGCATGCCGCCGGAGGACGTCGAGACTGACATCACCGATCCTCTTGAGCGCTTCTTCACGCTGGCCGCGGGCGTCGATCATTTTGAATCCCGATCGCTTCTGGGCGTGAGCATCATCAAAGTGTATTTCCAGCCGGGGACGAGCGCCGACGCCGATGTTACCGAGCTTTCCAACCTTGCGCTGGCGGACTTGAAGCGTCTGCCGCCGGGAACGCTTCCGCCGGTCGTGCTGAAGTTCGATGCGTCCAGCCTGCCCGTGGCGCTGGTCACGGTGAAGGGCGAGGGGCTCAACGAAACCCAACTGCACGACTATGCCCAGTTCCAGATCCGCAATCAGATCACGACAGTGCCCGGTTCTTCGATCCCTGGCGTGTTCGGTGGAATTTACCGCCAGATCATGGTGTACGTGGATCCGTATAAGTTGGCGTCGCGCCAGCTCAGCTTGATGGATGTGGTCGGCGCGGTCAATAACTCGAACCTGATTCTGCCGGCCGGCGACGTGAAGATTGGGCCGTACGATTATTTCGTCTACTCGAACAGCCTCGTCGACAACATGGACGAGTTGGGTAAAGTCCCGCTTAAGGTCAACGGGCATTCCTGGGTGACGGTGAATGACGTTGGGAAGGCGGAAGATTCCCACCAGATCCAGTACAACATTGTTCGCATCGACGGCCAAAAGTCCGCATACATTCCCGTGATGAAGCAGGGGGGCGATACAAACACGATCGCCGTGGTGGATGGGGTTCGCGAACTCATTAAACATCTGTACGACATTCCCAAGCAGATGGTCACCAGCATCGTGTTTGACCAATCTGTGTACGTGAAAGAAGCGAGGAATACGGTACTGCACGAGGGAGCTTTAGGCTTGATTCTTACCAGCCTGATGATCCTGATTTTCCTGGGCAGTTTCCGCGCAACGTCGGCCGTGCTGCTGTCCATTCCGCTGTCGGCGCTTGCTGCATTTGTTGTGCTGGCCTTGATGGGCGGCACGATCAATACGATGATCCTGGCGGGAATGGCCCTGGCCTTTTCGCGGGTGATCGACAATTCGGTGATCTCGCTGGAAAACATCTATCGCCATCTGGAGATGGGAGCCGCGCCCATGATCGCCGCGGAGGTTGGCGGCTCGGAAGTGAGTCTGGCGGTGCTGGCGGCCACGCTGGTGGATGTGGTCGATTTCTTCCCGGTGGTGTTCCTCTATGGCGTAGCCAAGTTTTTGTTTACTGCTTTAGCGCTGGCGTTCTGCCTCTCGCTGCTAGCCTCATATGTGGTGGCGATGACGGTCATTCCATTGTTCTGCTCGCGCTTCTTGAAGGCTAAGCCGCACGGTGAAGTGCACGATAACAGGGAGTATGACGCTACCTTGAAAAGTCCCTCCAGAATGGACAAGTTCAATGAGCGCTTCAACCGAATGTTCAACAAGGTGCTGGATTACTACGAGTATTGGGTGAGAAAGGCGCTGCAGCGTCCCGGGCTTACGGTTGCGATTCTGAGTGGCGTCTTCATCGCGAGTCTGGGCATCTATCCGCTGCTGGGGCTTGCCTTCTTCCCGAAGACCGATGCCGGGCAGTTCACCATCAACCTGAAAGTTCCCACCGGTACGCGCATCGAAGTGACGGACCAGTACGTGGCGAAGGTAGAAGACTTGATCCGGACCACGATGGGAAGCAAGGATTTGAAGAGGATCGTTTCCAATATTGGCGTCGTGCCGGACTTTTCTTCGCTCTACACAACCAATTCCGGTCCTTACACCGCGACCGTGCAGGTGCAGTTGAACGAGTCACATCGGCTGAGCAGTTTCGAGTACATGGACCGTGTGCAGCAGAAGATGGCCAGCCAGTTTCCTGACATTCGCACATTCTTTTCCAGCGGGTCGATGGTTGACGCCATCTTGAATTCGGGGATGCCGGCTCCGATTGACGTGCAGGTGAGCAGTTCGAATCTGGAGCAGATCAATGGCATTGCCCAGAACCTCGCGGCGGAGATTCGCAAAGTGCACGGTGTTGGGCAGGTGTACATTCCGCAGGACATGAACTATCCCGCCTTGCGCCTGGACGTCGACCGCGTGCATGCCGGCGAGTTGGGACTGACGCAGAAGGACGTGGTGGACAACGTCATCACCGCGCTCAATTCGAACTACATGATCGCTCCCAATTACTGGGTCGATCGCAAGACCGGCAACGACTATTACCTGACGGTGCAGTATTTCGAGAAGGGGCGGGCGGCGATTCATAACATGGCGGACCTCGGACAGATTCCACTGCGCGATCCGAATGCGAGTGCGGATATGAACTGTGGTCCCAACGGGCATCCGGCGCTGGGTAAGGCGCAGCCCGGCTGGTCCTGTGCTGGAGGTGGCCGACCAACCACCGTTCTCAACAATGTGGTCAGCGTGAAACAAGTGCAGACGCCGACCGAGGTCGACCACTATCAGATTCAGCGGGCGATCGATATCTATGTGACTCCCAAGGGAGAAGACCTGCAAAGCGTGACCGGCGCGATTCGCGACATCCTCGCGAAGGACAAGAAAAGCATCCCTGACAACGTGCGCGTAAATCTGCGCGGCATGGTGCAAGGCATGGAAGCGTCATTCAAGAGCTTTGCCTTCGGGTTCCTGATTTCCTTTCTTCTGCTGTTTCTGATTCTGACCGCTCAGTTCAAGTCGTTCATCGATCCGCTCCTTATCATGCTGGCGATTCCCATGGGATTTGTGGGAGTGCTGATCATTCTGCCGCTAACTGGAAGCACGCTGAACGTTATGTCGCTGATGGGAGTGCTGATGCTGGTGGGGATCGCGGACTCGAACAGCATTCTGATTGTTGATTTTGCACACAATCTGGAAAAGCAGGGACTGGCGCCGGCGGAGGCGGTCATTACCGCCTGCCGCGTGCGTCTGCGGCCGATCCTGATGACCTCTCTGGCAACGATTATCGGCATGATACCGATGGCACTCAAACTCGGGACTGGTGCGGAACAGTATGCGCCCATGGCGAAGGCCATCATTGGCGGTTTGACCTCTTCGGTGCTGTTGACCATCTTCATCGTGCCGGCGGCATATCTGCTCGTTTACGGCAAGCGCGGTGAGAAGGACTTGCCCAGCCAACCTCCGGCGTTAGAAGCATGAGTTTGGAAGCATCAGCAAGTGAGCATAGTTCGCTAAAGGAATTTCGAAATATGAACAGCCTGCGATCCGTGTGTCTTTTTCTAGCTCTGCCGGCTTGCGCTTTCGCGCAGGTGACGCTCGCTTCGAGCGGTGCATCGAATCTGCCTTCCGCTCCGGTGCCACAGACCCAGTCCCAGTCGACTGGCGCAAGTGCAACGCCTATGGGGCAGCAAGCCACCGTGCCGCAAAATCCCCCTGGCACGCCCACCGCGCTGTCGTTGAAGGACGCGCAGGCACTGGCACTGAAGAATAACCCTCAGATCTCGGTTGCCCGCCTGACCGCGTTAGCGGCAGTCCAGGTCACGCGTGAGGTTCGATCAAATCTGTGGCCGACCGCGTCGATTGACTTGACGGCGGTGGATTCCAATCCCGGTACGCGCCTCACGGCCGGTGCGCTGAACAATCCGACCCTCTACCCGCGCGCTGCTGCAGGAGTCGCGGTGACCCAACTCATCACCGATTTCGGACGCACCACGAACCTGGTTTCGAGCGCCACCCTTGCGGCGAAAGCGGAGAACCAGAACGCACAGGCCACGAAGGAGCAGATCCTGCTGGCGGTAGACCAAGCCTTCTACAACTCCCTTCAGGCTCATGCGGTCTTGACCGTTGCCCAGCAAACGGTGAAAGAGCGCCAAACCGTTTCAAGCCAGGTAGACGCTTTGTTCCGGAGCAAGCTCAAGTCCCAACTAGACCTCAGCTTTGCCAACGTGAATCTGGCGCAAGCCAAGCTGCTCCTCCTGGATGCACAGAACAACGAAAACGCGGCTCTGGCTAGTCTTTCCGCAGTGCTTGGATACTCCACCTTGCAGAGTTTCCAGCTCATCGAGGACTCCACTCCCAATGCTCCGCCTCCGGGAAACGTCGACGATCTGATCACCACAGCGTTTTCCGCGAGGCCAGAAATCCTGGCCCTCGAGTTCCAGTCCGAGTCCGCCAAGAAATTTCAGACGGCCGAACGAGACTTATTGTTTCCCGACATCCGCGCACTTGGAGTCGTGGGTGATACTCCGGTACGCAATCCCATTATTTCCAGCTGGTATGGAGCGGTGGGCGTGAACATGAATATTCCGGTTTTCAACGGTTTCCTTTACCCCGCGAGGTCACGGGAAGCCGCGCTTCGTGCCCAGGCAGTGCAGGAGCGGCTCCGGGACCTCCGCGATCGCATTTCCCGCGATGTCCGCACCAGTTGGTTGAATGCAACGACCGCTTATGATCGGCTCGCAGTGACGCAACAGCTTCTCGACCAGGCCAACCTTGCGCTGAACCTTGCTCAGTCTCGATACAACCTGGGGTTAGGTTCGATCGTAGAACTGAGTCAGGCGCAACTTCAGCAGACGCAAGCCCAAATCAGTGATGCGCAAGCCGGGTACGACTATCGACTTTCACTCGCTGTTCTGCAGTACCAGACGAGTGGAATATGAGAGAAGTCGTCCACTTTTGAAGCCGATCGAATCGATCTCCGCAGCCTCGATTGAGAGCGTGCGAGTCTCATAGCAGATTTCTTGGAACCCGTAGTTGGCGGCATTCATGAGGAGAAGGAAGAAGGAGCAATCATCGTTCACCACACGTCAGGGAATTATCCTTTCGATTGTTCTGGGCCTGTTTTTCGCTCTTGTGTTTCTATTGGTGGGACTTTACTGGGACCCAACTCAATAGAATTGCGATAAGGGATAACACCAACCTGTTGCTGGGGGCAGGGAACGAATCAGCCCGCATTGAGAGGATTGAACGTCTGAAGGATCTCCCGCCGGTTTCTATTCGGCTTTTGTGTGGGCCGGGCGATGGCGATGCTGGCTTGTGGGTTGTATCATTTTCGACATGTTGCCCTTTTGCCTCTATTTCGTCGCGAGCGTGATCACCGGATTCCATGTCTATGCGTTGCTGGCCCCTGCGGTTTATGGGGCTCCGTGGAATCCCTTGGAACTTGTTTCCTTACTAGGATCGTTGGGTCTCTTGATTGCCGCTTATGTCAGTCTTTTCAAGCCTTATGCTGCCGCAAGACTAGCACTGATCGCTTGCCTGGCGATTTGGTGTTTCTACGGTCCGGCGATTGCGAACTCCATCCGGTCAAAACTCGGCGCGCAGAGTTCGGTGCTCCCGGGTTCACTGCTGATTACGCATCCCGAATTCTTGAGGGCACAGGCCACGATGGTGTTCTCAATCGCGCCTGACGGGGGCTTGCCCAGGAGTGGAGTTTTGCGCCGAACGACAGGCCTACCTTTTGAAGCCAAATGATATTGCCCTACGCCGCCGTCGCCCTTTTAGTAGTCGCCACGCTATATTCCTCAGTTGTTAGCTTCAGGCAAGCCCCCGCCGCCAAACGGACTTGGATTTTTCCGGAGACTACAAACCGCTCTGCGCGGATCGTCATTAGCGTTCTTACTCTAGCGTTGTTGACTAGCCTTGCGTTGTGGCTGAGCGTGAGTGCCAGGAATTCGACTCGCCCCGCATCGCGGTTTCTGATTCCCGAAGGATACACCGGCTGGATACGAATTGAGTTTGAGGTGCAAGGAGCACCGACTTTGGCGATGGAAGGCGGCGAATACATTCTCAAGATTCCTTCAGACGGAGTGCTCCGAACTTCTTCCGCTGAGCAGTACGGATGGGCCAGGGATCACTACTATTACTATTCAGCTCAGGGTATGCGCCCACTCTCAGATTCAGGATCGGATGCGCTCATTTGGGGCAAGATCAACGGGGAAGGATCTGGTGCCTCGGGGAAGCGAAAATACGAGGAGTTGTTTGTGGGAAGCGCGCAACAGTTCAAGAACCAAGTACCTGTGAAGTAAACACAATTGCTCCTATTCAAACACCGCACCATAGGCTGCGGCATCGCTCACCCGTTTCCTCGACCTGTTCTTCACAGTTTGCAACGATCCCCATCGAGACTGCCCCGAAGTAGAAATGAGGAGATGTACAGGACCGAGTTGGTGGGCGCTGCTTCGATAGGGCGTTTGAAGGAATCGGTCCTGGGTAAGCCAGATCGGTGGCCGCCGACTCCGCGCTGGTCATGGGCGCGATGACGGGATTGGCGTTTTCCAGTCGAAGACTTGGGCGGTCGGTAACGATTCCGCTGGCTTGAGTGGCCGGCGCGGGGGCGCATGTTTACGCAGGAACATGCGAACGTATTCGTTGACCATCATCGGGTGCTCTGTCCCTGGAGGGTCATTGACATCGGGGTATCTGCTTTTGAGGCACGATCGCATTTTCTCGACTAGCCGGTTAAGATTTCGCCTTCTCTTCTTTCGGTTGGAGGAACCCGATTCATCGGCCGATGTGTCACCCGATTTGTTCGTGATTTCAGTGGTCGTGCAAATCTTCACCATGGTGGACACAGCGAACCGGCGCCGGAACTCCTCGGGGCGTATCGTTGGTGTCTTCTCAGTGAGTCTGAATGGTTTGTAACAAAATGTTCTTCTCGACTCCGTCAATCCCGTAGGTCTGGATCACGGCGAAGTGCCCGTCGTTATATTCGATCCTTCCTTCGAGAACCTTGCGAATAATGGTCGTGGTATTCGGCATCATCGGCCTCCTCTCAGGCATTTGGATCCCATGCGCGTTTGGTACTGATTGAACTTGAAGGAGCGTTAATGTTGGGCGAACACCGACGCTGCTCAAGTAGTCTCTTAAACCTAGTCCCGTTCTAGGTCCAAGAGATTGCACCATTTCTGGAGCAATGTTCCGTTTAATTTGTTTAGGATTGACTAGATAACAACGGAACGGGCCAGCCCTGAAAAGGCTGCGCTCTACCATTTCCCCTGATCACGCAGGTCGAGACGGTCGATGCGTTTGGAAAGAGGGCAACACAGGGGCAGACAGGATTATGGTCCGCTCTTCTTGAGAACAATGCGTTACTCTTTGCGCCGCGCATTGTCTTTAGATTCTGTTGATGGTGGCACTCATAACCCAAAGGTCGGTGGTTCAAATCCACCCCCCCCC
>CZKD01000001.1_pt1 | contig 35635 bp, 43 predicted proteins | sample 1122401 | NCBI WGS metagenome assembly CZKD01 (sample SAMEA3539301, study PRJEB10725) | soil metagenome | biome: tundra; feature: field; material: soil | place: USA | collected 2010-05 | depth 0.15 m
AAAGAGCACTCGGACGCTTTCTGCTTTCCCGCCCTTCGCGCCATCATTTGCGCCACGGGCGAGCTCGTAGTCAATCTCGCCGGGTCTGATTAGAAGCAGGACGAGAATCGTGGGGACCGCGAAGGCCGCTACGAAGAAGAAGATGCTCCGGTTGGAAATGAAATAGCCGAGGACGCCCATCGATACGGCAGCAATGGCGTTGCCCGCCGAGTTGAAAGTCTGGTTGCGACCTTGGCGGGTGTCGAATGCGGCACGTCCGACGATCCCGAGCGACATCGCGCAGATGGCTGGGAGGAAGACGCTGGACGTGCCGCCAATCAGGACCTGGGCCCCCATGACGGGCCAGAACGACGGAAACAGGCCTATCAGCAACGCCCCTGCAGCCAGTGCGGCCACGGCCACACCGACCAGCGCTCGCTTCGATCGGAGGAAGTCAACGAGGGCGCCAGCCGGAGTCTGCGTGAGAATTCCCGCGATCCCACCGACCATGAGAGCAAGTCCGACTCGTTCTTCATTCCACTTGTAGCCAGCAAGGTAAATAGCGAGGAACGGCCCCACCCCCGTCTGCACGTCGGCGAGCAGGAAATTAAGACAATCGAGTCCAAGCAGCGTTCGCCGCGAAGGGCACTTCTTGATTTCAAAGGGCAAGTCAGGCTCGCGCGCACTCGTCATGTTTAGGGTGGAACCTATCTTATGAATCCCCTGCTCCCGAAAGTGGTCAAAACTGCCCGTCTGATGGCCGGAAATGAGATGCATTCTACGGTCCATCCGTTTACTGCGGCTGCTGAAACAGAGATTGGACAAAGGCCAAATTACAAAGGTCCAAGGCCGCTCCTTGCCCTGTGATGGTCAACAGAACGGTCCTCGTCCCACGAGTCTAACGGCTTCGAACTGCGGGTGACCAATTCATGCGGAAGTCGATGTAGAGCGGCGTGATCTTGATGTGTTCGTCGGTGCGATATTTCGGATACTTGGCCATCTCCAGCATGGAAAGGATCGCTCCCGGATTGCCTTCGCTCAATTCCAACACCTTGGTTAGGAATTCGCCAATGTTCGACGCTGAAAGCCCGGCCCGCTTAACGATCTCTTGAGCAAATCCCTCAGCCGCGGCTGCGTCCAAGTTCTTCAGTTCGTATTTCTCGGATCGATCGGAGTACACGGGCTGGAGGAAGCCGGTGTCTTCCATATGACTGGAGCGCGCCACTGCAATAACCGGCGTGGAACACCAGTTAATGACTTCCCGGATCGCTGCCGCGAAGGATTGCGATGGCCGGTTCAAATGATCCATGACGATCCAGTAGCTCCCTTCGCGCAGTGCGTCCATGACAATGCCTTTTAGCGATACCGCAGATTTCGCCTGGATGCCGTCCCGATTGCGGCAGGACGTATGCACCCGCTGATCACCCAGCGCCAGCAAAGTGTGAGCCACACTCCGAAACACAACCTGTGTAGTTTCTGAGTTCTCGCAATAGAGAGTCGCTGGCACTTGTGGCTGCAGACTGCGGATCAGCAGTGTCTTGCCAACACCGCTTGGCCCATGAAGAAGAAAGGAGTTCCTTTTCAACAGACGCTGCTTCAGGGCCTGCAGTTCTTCCTCGCGACCGAAGATGAAGTCCGCCATTTGTGCCAGCGTATCTCGGATATGTAAAGGCGCAACGACACTGTTTAATCCATCGACAACTGATCAGCATCGCTGCGCCGAGTTTGCTTTAGTGTGCGACTAGTTCGCCGACCCATTTGGCATAAACAGTGCGACCAGCGTATTTCGCGCTCCTTCCAAGTTCCTTCTCAATCTCAAGGAGGCGATTGTACTTGGCGACTCTCTCACCACGGCATGCCGAGCCGGTCTTAAGCTGCCCCACACCAGGCCAGAATGGCCTTGCCGAAATCTGTGACGTTGAAGCCGAGTTCCAACATCACTGCATAAACGACCGCCACGGAGGTTGTGGACAGAGCAACTCCTGCTAGCCAACTCGATCGAGTTGTCCAATGCAGGACGTAGTGAGCAACAGCAGTGCAGCCAAGGAACGGCCCGAAGAACCCCACCAAGCCGACAACCGTTGACTCTTTCCACTTGATTCGGAAGATCTTGGGATCGAGTTCGGCCCCAGCCAAGAAAGTGAGCACGATCGCCCCGGTTCCGGCCAGGAAACTGATCCATTCGCTCTTAGCTGCGAGACCGCCTGCACGATGAAAGCGCCAAAGATGAGCTGGGCAACTGTGCCCACAACAATCTCAGTGAGCGCCGTGGAAATTTTGAACCAAATGGCGAGAAGAGTCGCCACAAGGGCCAAACCGACCCACAGAGACGCAAGAACCCAGACGTTCTGCATAGAACGACACCTCGACTTCTGAACTTCTTCTGCGGATTCTTGCCGGTACCATGACTCCGCGACAAGAACCGCTTGTCAGGAGTCATCAGCTGTTCCCGGCTCAAGATGGGACAGCGGTTAGCGGTGAACTCCTTCACCGTTTACTGTTCAATACCATGATGCGTTTCGAGGCGGGGCGGAGTCAAGGCTCTTGAGACACACTCATATATTGTCCCGAAAGAGATCAACCGCCGCTGCTCAAAAGGTATACCCGCCTGACCAGCACTTCGCCGATTTCTCGGGCAATGGATTTAAACGCGTGCGGCTGCTGTGGGAAACCCCTTTTTGACCACTAGGAGCTAAGCGCCGATTTCCGTTTGGGTTCGCTCCGCTAGTCCGGTTTGTCAGCCGATCAGCCCCCTCGATTGAACTATCGTTGAGATGAGTTGTAGGCGTTTCCGCGTCAGGTGCGCGGCTGAGCAACATAGAAGAGCACGGCGAAGTAGTGACAGGTGCTTCCGGCCAGCACAAAGAGATGCCATAACGCGTGGAAGTATGACAAGCGGTCGAAAGCGAAGAAGACTATGCCCACGGTATAGAGCAGGCCGCCCAGCGCAATCCAAGATACGCCGTGCCACGTAAGAGCGTGCAGTAAAGGACGCGTCACGAACACTCCCAGCCAACCCATTCCCATATACACAACGACCGACGCGATGGGGAAACGTCCTATTGCGAAACTCTTGAACACAATTCCCAGGATGGCGAGGCTCCACACAATGGCGAACAGAAGCCATCCCAACTGCCCGCGCAGCGACACCAGGGCGAAGGGAGTATAGGTTCCGGCGATCAGCAGATAGATTGCCGAATGATCAATGATTTGCAGAACGTGACGCGCGCGGGTGCGAACGAGCGAGTGATACAGCGTAGAGCAGACATAGACCAGCACCAGTGTGCAGCCAAAGACCAAGCAACTGGCAATCTGCCAAGCCGTCCCACCCACCGCAGTGACCACGAGTACAACCGCTCCTGCGAGAGCGAGCGCCGCCCCGACGCCATGCGTAACGGAGTTCGCGATGATGTCGCCCAGCCTGTGTTCCTTGGCCATAGGAAGATGATAAACATAAGGATGTTCAGCAGGTAAGAGCCCCTGGCCGAGGAACTTGCCGCGAAGCGAGAGAAGAAGACGAAGGCCAGAGGGAAGCCGACGAACCGCAAGACGGCATCGGCCGATTCCCTTAGATTTGGGGCGGAGCGCGAATTCGCACTCCTCCATTTCTTATCGAATTGGAGTCGGTCGCAGCCGTGTCAACGGTCCACAACCCCGCCCGTTGAAGCTCTCTCTTGGGTCGCACAACCGGAACGGTTGTGTTCAGGCCAGAAGGCCCTTTACCCTCCTCATCGAGCCCTCTCTATCGCAAACGTTACCCCTAGACTGTGGACCGCTGCGTGGATCACCCTGAGACGGCCTCCCGATAAGCCGTCATTGAAATGCCAGTTCAGATCCATTGCTTTCGCAGCAACCACATCTTCACGATCTGGGTAAGGCCCATGTAGGTGAGCAGCGTGAGCATTAGGATTGGCCAGTACAGCCTCGGCAGATGGGTGAAACCCAGAGCAGAGGCCAAAGGGGAATACGGCAGCCACACGCCAAAGGCCATGATGGCTGCCGTAGTAGTCGTCAGCGCCCAACTCGCGCGGCTCTGCAGGAAGGGAATCTTGTTGGTGCGAATGACGTGGATGATGAGAGTCTGGGTCATCAGCGACTCAACGAACCAGCCGGTCTGAAAGAGTGACGTGTGGGATGGATCCCAGCAGTCGAAGACCCACAGCATGACAAAGAAAGTCGTATAGTCAAAAATCGAACTGATGGGGCCGATGAAGAGAATGAATCGCTTGATTTCACCGAGATTCCAGGGCCGCGGCCGGGTGACTTGCTCCTCGTCAACGGCGTCCGCTGGAATCGGCACCTGCGAGAAGTCATACAGAAGGTTGTTGGTCAACACCTGAATCGGGGCCATCGGAAGGAAGCGAAGGAAGGCACTCGCCCCCAGCACGCTGAACATGTTTCCGAAGTTGGAACTCGCTCCCATCCGAATGTATTTGACGATGTTTGCGAAGACCTTCCGGCCTTCAATGACGCCTCCTTCCAACACCATCAGGTCCTTCTCCAGCAAGATCAGATCAGCCGACTCCTTGGCGATATCAGTGGCCGTGTCCACCGAGATGCCTACGTCCGCCGCTCGCAGGGCGGGAGCGTCGTTGATTCCGTCGCCCATAAACCCGACAACGTGCCCCTTGCCGCGCAGCATGCGAATAACCCGCTCTTTGTCCGCGGGAGAGAGCCTGGCGAACAACGTCGCCTTCTCCGCGGCCTCTGCCAGTTCGGTGTCGGACATTTTCTCCACGTCTCCGCCCAGCAGCATGGGGTCGGCCACGAGGCCAACGTCCTTACACACCTTGCGGCTGATGAGGTGGTTATCTCCGGTAAGGATTTTTACCGCCACGCCATGCTTGGCCAGGGCCGCGATGGCGCGGGCGGCAGTATCTTTTGGCGGGTCCAGGAACGCAACATATCCTCGGAGCACGAGGTCGCCCTCGTCTTCCTTCGCGCAAACCTGTTTCCCAGAGAGATCCTTGGTTGCCACTGCCAGCACGCGGAAGCCGTCACTGCTGAGGCTGTCGTATTCCGCTTTCAGCCCGACCATCCGATCTGGTTCCATCGGGGAAAACTTACCATCGAGTTCAAACTGCGAGCAGCGGTGAAAGACATCCTCCGGAGCCCCCTTGGTCAGCAGGATCGCCTTGCCCTCCGGGTCTGCCACCATGACCGACATCATGCGTCGAGTGAAGTCGAAGGGCAGTTCATCCAACTTCTTATACTTCTCAACCATCGCTTTCCCGTGGAAATCGGTACTATCCAGAATCGCCCGATCGAGCAGGTTCTTGAGACCGGTCTGGAAGTAGCTGATCAGGTATCCGTTCATGAGCACATCTTCGGTTTCACGTCCCGCAACATTGCAGTGCCGCATCAGGACCACACGGTCCTCCGTGAGCGTACCGGTCTTGTCGGTGCAGAGCACATCCATCCCGCCGAAATTCTGGATTGAGTTCAGCCGCTTGACGATCACCTTTTTGCGGCTCATGGCAAGCGCGCCATTGGACAGGCACACCGAGACGATCATCGGCAGCATTTCCGGAGTGAGGCCTACCGCCACCGCCAGTGCGAAGAAGAAGGCTCCTTTCCAATCGTGCTTCGTGAAGCCGTTGATGAAGAAGACCAAAGGCACCATGACGACCATGAACTTCATCATGAGCCAAGTGAAGCGGTTGAGACCCTGATCGAAGCTCGTCAGCGCTCGTTCCCCAGTGATCGAGTGGGCCATACTTCCCAGGTAGGTCTGGGCCCCCGTCGCGACCACGACCGCCGTCGCCGTACCACTCTCGACGCTCGTTCCCATGAAGCATGTGTTCTTGAGCTCAGTCGGGGACGCCTCCCCTTTTGTTTCTGGGTCGTGGAATTTCTCGACTGGCAGCGATTCACCGGTGAGACTACCTTGGGTCACGAAGACGTCTTTCGAGGACAGCAGCCGTACGTCGCCCGGAATCATGTCGCCCGCAGCCAGCCTGATGATGTCGCCCGGTACCAGATCCCGCAGTGGGATCTCTTTCGCCGCGCCGTCGCGAACAACTGTGGCGGTCACGTGAATCATGGCCTTGAGCTTTTCCGCGGCGGAGTCGGCCCGCGCTTCTTGCCAGAAACGAAGTCCCACGCTCAGTGCCACCATGCCGACCATCACCGAGCCGGCACGCACGTCGCCTGTAAAGAAGGAAATGGCCGATAAGCTCGAAAGCAGAATCACGAGCGGATTACGGATGATTTTCAGAACCCGAACGATCCAGCCTTGCTTCCGTTCTTGCGCGATCTCATTCGGACCCGTACTGCGCGCGCGTTCCTCAGCATCCGCTTGGGTCAGGCCATTCAGAGAAGTTCTCAGGTCCCGCAGCAACTGTTCGCCGTCCTTCCCGGCGGCATCGAGGACAGCCGGCGAAACCCGAATATTTTGGTTCTTCGTCTTGGCCTGAATCGGCGCCTCGCTCGGGCGAGCGGGTGGCGCCCCGATATGAGGCTCTCCAATTCCGGCCTCACCGGCCACCGTCGCTGCGCTGCCACTCTCGATTGGTGTTGTCATCGTCTTTTTCGCTGCTTGGAGGATTAGCTCCTTGGTCTTCACTGCCCATGATGCAGTGTTTCTCCTCCAGGAAAATGCTCAAGAGAGCTCATTTTGCAGGTGTCCGCCCAACAATATGGTCTATGGGTACGCCCGTACTTTCTAGGCAATTGTGTGCAAGAGTGAACATTTTTCGCCGTCACCATTGCGTCAAAATATCGGTGAGTGTAGTTCTCGATTCAGAGACGACTCCTGGTGCCTCAAATCAAATCCGACAAGCACGATTTCGACCCCAAGAAGTCTCTCTCCACCATGGGCGAGGGCAGACAAGCCGTTGCCTTGTCCAAGAAGCAAGCCGTCTTCACGCAGGGAGACCCAGCTGACACCGTGTTTTATATCCAGGGAGGCAAGGTTCGACTTACGGTCGTCTCCAAAACTGGCAAGGAAGCAACGCTCGGCATATTGAGCGATGTGCGTCTCATGCATGTCGGGCGACAGTGCGCCAAATCCAGTTTGTAGCAATTTAATTCAAAGTTGGCTCAAACATGGCAGTGAATCCACGTAACCCGTAGCAGCAGAGCAGCACCGGGAAAACGAGGGATGATGGGCCAGAGGAATCACAATGCATATCCGCTTCATTCGTACGCTACTGTTCGCGACCATCGTGCTGTGCATGTCGGCAGCGTCGTTTGCGCAAATTGGCGTGGCCATTAGGATCGGCCCGCCCGCATTGCCTGTCTATGAACAGCCGCTTTGTCCGGGAGACGGTTATCTCTGGACACCTGGCTACTGGGCCTATGATTACGAAGTCAACGATTACTACTGGGTGCCGGGCACGTGGGTGATGGCGCCAGAAGTCGGCTTCCTGTGGACTCCAGCCTATTGGGGCTGGGGCGGCGACGGATTTGTCTTCTATGACGGATACTGGGGTCCGCACGTTGGTTTCTACGGCGGGATCAATTATGGCTTCGGTTATTTCGGTGCCGGCTTTGAAGGCGGGCGTTGGGACGGCGGACACTTCTTCTACAACCGTTCTGTGAGCAACGTGGACATCACGAATATTCACAATGTTTACAACACCACCGTCATGAACCACAACGACAGCCACGTCAGTTACAACGGCGGCAATGGCGGAATCAGCGCGCGTCCGACATCTGAAGAGGAGTCTGCAGCGCATGAGAGACATATCCCGCCGGTCGCGACTCAAACTCAACACGCGCAGGCAGCCCGAGCCAACCCGCAACAACGCGCGTCAGCAACCATGGGCAAGCCAGGCGTCGCGGCGACACCAAGGCCCGGAGATTTTAATGACCGTGGCGCTGTACCGGCCAAACAGGCAGGTGCGCCTTATACTCCAGCCAATCGGGGAGGAAATCAGGGAAGTTCAGAGAACAACACCGCCCAAACCACGGCAGTCCATCCTCACGACCTCACGCCCTTGGCGCGGAGCACTCCAAACACGGGCAATCCGAAGCAGGATAAGAAGTACCAGCAGCAGCAGGACAAGCAAATCGCGAAGCAACAGCAGGAACGAGACACGCTGCAGCAGAAGCAGGATCAGGAGCACGTGCAGTTGGATAAACAGAAGGCGAATGACGCACAAAAGCAGCAGGTTGAGCAGAAGCACCAGCAACAGACACAGCAATTGCAGCAAAAACACCAGCAGCAGACTCAGCAGCTGCAGCAGAGACAGCAGCCAGCGAACCGGGAGCCGTCCAAGAAGTAAGACAGTTGATCCTGTTCCCGTTGGCAACGACTGATGACTGCGACAAAATCTACACGGCCAGACGGTTTAATGCAGCGCAATGCCTTTGCGACTATTCAAACCGCTAGCCGCGCTCGAGAACGAGAATGTGGCCAAGGAGGTGAACCATGCCACGAATGACTCGGCGCACGGAATCGACGGTTCTATCTTTCCACGACAACATCAAGAAGGCCGCAAGGAAGAACCAGGCATTCCGCCAGACGGGCTGAGCGCAGCCCATCGACACGGCCGTGTGCCCGTACACGGTGTTTGTGTCAAAACTCTACGCCGTTAACTGTGTCGGAGGATGTCTCTTCCAGCGACGCTTTGCCAGCCACTGCTTCGTTCGTCTACCCACGTTTCTCATCGCGCTCGGCGGGTTCGCCGATAGCGCGAAGGCCCGTCGTCGAATCAATGTGGAGGCGGAAGAAGAGAGAAGTAATCGAGTCGTTGCCCAATCTGAGCTCGCGCTCCGCCAGCGCGTTTTGCCACCACCGATAGCGTTTCCCTAACAGCGCCCGCGCATGTTCCCGCTCGGCGGTGAATTGGGGCTCGGGTAATTCCTGATAACGGCCATTGGCAATCACGCTCACCCACTGAGACTGGGTCGTGATTTCGTCAACTTCGAGACAGACTTGGGGATTCGCTCGCATCCAGTCGGTTTTTTGTCCAAACGTTGAGAGGACGTAAATATAGTCAAGCTCATAGACGAAGTATATCGGCACCACATACGGCTGATTGTCCAACGAGCAGCCGAGTCTTCCAAGCGAAGCGCTTGCCAGAAATGCGCGACACTCTTCCTGATTCATTTCGTTGATCATCATGATTCCCACTCCCATTCGATCCGACAGATACTCAGATCAGTCCAGATTCATCACTGAGAGCAAACGTTTCTTGCCCCAAGATGCGGAAGAGGCTCCGCCACGAGACGAGATGACTCGCTATCTTGGGGGTCATAAGCTGCAAAAGCTTTGTTTCTATCGTCTGCATTTCAGCCCATCGCGGCGGCCGATGTTTCTTTCAACGGGCGCTGTCTACGCAGCACAGTTCGGACCGCTTGCACCTTCTTGAGCGAAGGTTGGTGAAGTCTCATACGACCGTCGTCATCCCATTTGACGAACGCGTCATCTTAGTTAACTTGCCGAACTATGCCGAATTCTCCCATCGGCATTCCGAAGTCGCCCAATCCCTCGACGCGATCTCCGGGACTCAATTCTTGGCCAGTGCCGGAAGGTTCGACAAGCGATGGCTTCTTGGCGCCGGTCTGAATCAGCGGGAGCCCCGGGGTGTGACAACGGCGGTTGGGGAGCTTTACGCAGTTTGGGTGTCGGCTTATTGCTGACATGAGACATATCCACGTATTTCTTTCCGAGAGCCCTGATCTGCCCTTCGCGTCGACAGTTCAGCCACTAGATACAGAATGGGCTTGGCGAGAATGGTTTGGCTGATCCAAACTGCTCAGTTCTGATAATCGACACCGATGGCTGGCGAACACGCGGTGTCGATTTTTGTATGCGGTCAGGTTTGCCGGGCGGAAGCTAATCGCGGAGAACAACACTGAGAAGCGAGCTGTGGACTTCCAACCCACCGTTGTAGTGAATAAATCCCAATTTTCTGAACCGGTTCATGAAAAAACTCACTCGCGAGCGGGTCGTGCCAATCATTTCCGCTAGGCTCTCCTGTCTTATCTTGGGAATCACCGTCTCAGGAACACCGTCTTCGCCAAAATGAGCGAGCAAGCGGTCAAACTCGCTCAGGCAATGTCTGCACCATGGCCTTGTTCGTCGACGTCGCCACGGCCTATGCTTTTGTTTTTGGTTGGGGTAGTGGAATTGCTTGCGCGTTGTCGAGTTGCACCGGAGGGAATCCAGGTCTTTTTACCGATAGACCGTCTGGTTGCGGGACAAACTTCTCCGTTGCGCCATCCACAGGGTAACCGCTCTCCTCGAGATCACGAACGAGTTCATCGGTCGAATCTGGATTCTCAGATAAACCAGCCGCCGTTTTTGTCATATTGTCCTCCACAATCCAGGGATGGTTCTCAAGTTGGTGTCCGTCCGTACAAAGGTATTAGGCGGCTCGTTCGATCGTCTATGCTGGATGGCCAAAGGTTTGGGTGGGCCCGGGTCGACGCAAATTATCGTTCTTAGCGACTCTCTGGAGTTCACTGATTGTATTGAGGGCGGCAAGCAGCAATCGGTTCTCCTGACCGGAAGCAGTATCGAAGGAGTTTTCGACTCGGTCCATGATCGCATCTTTCGCATTTTGGAGTCGCTGCTCGCGCGTTACCGGATCACGTTCCAGCAGAGCGCATTCAAAAGCCTTTCCCAATCACTTGCGGAACCCGCGGGCGATATCGGGCTGATGTTCTCGCTCATGGCATCCCTCTGATGCTGAGTTTGACGCGGCACCTGTCAAAGATGCTTCGCTCGAAGAATCCTTGAAGTCATCTGATCAGAATGCTCTTTGCAATCTTCCGAGCGGAGAAGAGTTCCGCCCGAAGCTCGGCTCCCAATGGCAGCAAGGGTAAAAATAGTCCCGCGGTCATGTCTGTTCAAAATTGCACACTGTGGCGGTGGATCCCCGAGCCTTTCGTTGGAACGCAAGCGTTGGGACTCTCGCGGTATTCGGATATTCCTTGCCAGCGGATACACTACGAACGCCATTATTCTTAACTACTATTAGAGAAACGGTTGACGATCCCCGACGAAAATCCGCGGGCAACAACAACTCTGTGGCGACCCTTACGCCTGCCAACCTTTCGCAATCTCTTGATTGCCGATGTTGTTTCCGATCTGGGCACGTTCATGCAGAGCGTGGGAGCAGCCTGGATCATGGTCTCGCTAAACGCTGGTCCTCTCTACGTCGCGCTCACTCAGACTGCAAGCGCTCTCCCGTTCTTCGTGTTCGCGCTGCCCGCCGGAGCCATCGGAGACATCGTAGATCGCCGCAAGCTCATTCTGTTTACTGAGATTTGGATGGCCGGCGTGGGCATTGTGCTCGCGGGAGTGACCATGGCCGGCCTGATCTCTCCGGTATGGCTGCTGTTCCTGACGTTTGCTCTTTCCGCCGGAGATGCCTTCGAAAGCCCCACGTGGCGGGCTGTCTTGCCTGAACTCGTCCCGAAGGAAGATCTGGCCTCTGCAACGGCGCTCAACGGTATTGAGTTCAATTTTGCCCGCGCGATTGGCCCGGCCCTGGCCGGTGTCGTCATCGCGATCGCTGGGGTTGGTACCGCATTCCTGATCAATGCGGCCTCCTTTGTTGGAGTCGTGCTCGTCATTGCGCGATGGAAACGGCAAGTACGAAGGCGGACGGCGCCGCCAGAGACCTTGGGCGGTGCGACAGCTGCAGCTATCCGATACGTCCGCTACTCACCTGTGCTTCGCACACTCTTAGTTCGATCGGGGATCGTGATGTTCTTCGCGAGCGGCCTTCTGGCGTTGTTGCCGTCCGCCGCTCACAGCGCGAACAAAAGCCCGATTGGCTATGGCCTTTTGCTGGGATGCTTCGGGTTTGGCGCAGTGCTGGGTGCGCTCATGATGCAGCGGGTCCGGGCCCGCTGGTCAACTGAAGCGGTAGTCTCAGGCGGAGTCCTGATCTTCGGACTCGCGACAGTGGCCGCCGGGGTGCTTCGTCTTCTGACGACGCTCGGCATGAGCATGCTGATCGGAGGCGCAGCATGGATCTTGTTCGTCTCGCTCTTCAATGTACTTGTTCTGACTCACACGCCCGATTGGGTACGCGCTCGCGTCCTTGCGGTGTCAATGCTTGTATTTCAAGGAGCAATGGCGGCTGGCAGCGCCACGTGGGGCGTCTTGGCAACGAGAACGAACATTCATGTGGCGCTGGTATGCGCTGGCGCCGGAACCATCGCGACCACCGCATTGGCGCTATTCTTGAAGCTGCCGGACGCGACCGTCGATCTCACGCCTTGGGTTCACTGGCGGTTGCCCACCATAATGAAAGAGGACCCGGCTGCGGATGATGCGGGTCCGATTCTGGTCACGGTCGAGTATGATGTCGACCCTGAACAGAAAGTCGCCTTTGTCAAAGCAATGCACAAGTACGGACGTGTTCGGCGACGTGACGGCGCCTTCCGATGGGGAATCTTTCAGGACCTTGAGAACCCGGAGCGCTACATCGAAACATTTCTGGTGGATTCCTGGGCCGAACACGCGCGGCAGCACGAGCGCGTGACCCGCGCGGATCGAGAAGTTGAACAGCGAGTCAACAGCTATGTCCGCGGTACGCCCACAGTGCGACATCTTGTGTACATGACAACAAGACCGTGAGTCTCGCACTGCACGCCGCAGGTCCGCGCTCTACGACGATCTGACACGGAGCTAGGCGGATTTCTTCTCCTCAACGTCCGTATACTCAGCGTCAATCACGCCCTCATCTCGACTGGGCCGGCCACCGGTTGCGGAATTACCACCGCCACTCGGGCCTGCACCAGATGCACTTTGCGGCTGTGCCTTGCTGTACATTTGCTCCGCGAGTTTGTGCGATACCTGTGTCAGACGCTCGCGAGCTTCGTCCATTTGATGCTTGTCCGCTTTGGGATCTCCCGAAGTTTATAAAAAGTCTAAACTTGCGGAACGTAAGAACTTCATGCGGTTTGGTTCTGAGAGAACGCGAACGAACTAACCCGATCCGAAAACGTTCATTATTCACTATGGTCCGGGGTGGTAATGCGAAACTGATCAAGATTGAGCACCGCACATCCCGGCAGGTTGGATGCCGTGACATGTCGCCCCCTGGCAGGCTAGGCTCAGACAACTGTTCCGAAGAGCGACCCGACTCCCGCGGTCACCGCCATAGCGAGAGCTCCCCAGAATGTGACGCGCAAGGCGCCAACCAGCACGCCCGCTCCACCTGCGCGTGCTGCCAAGCCACCGAGAAGCGCCAGGAACAGCAACGAACTTCCGGCGACAAACGGTATAACCCTTGCTGGCGAGGCTATAGTGGCGACCAAAAGGGGCATGACTGCCCCAACCGCGAAGCTGCCAGCCGATGCTAACGCGGCCTGAATCGGACGCGCACGGGAAGCTTCGGAGATTCCGAGTTCGTCGCGGGCATGGGCACCGATCGCATCGTGGGCCATTAACTGTTGGGCGACCTGTTTCGCGAGTGCAGGGTCGAGTCCGCGTGCCACGTAGATTGCCGCCAGTTCCTTGTGTTCGCCCTTGTCGTCTGTTTTGAGTTCCGCCCGCTCAATCTTGAGGTCGGCTTTTTCGGTGTCTGCCTGTGAGTGAACAGACACGTACTCACCCGCTGCCATTGACATGGCCCCGGCTACAAGGCCTGCAACGCCTGCGACCACCACGCTGCTGTGAGTCGCGTGCGCAGCTGCGACACCCAAGACCAGACTAGATGTTGAGAGAATTCCGTCATTCGCGCCCAGCACTGCTGCACGCAACCAACCGATGCGCGATGTGCGGTGTCGTTCGTTTTTGTTGTCCGGCATTCTCGATGACCTTGTGGTCGCGGAAACCCTAGTCGTCCCGGCGAAGAAATGGGCTGGAGGCGCCGGTCATTGGTCGTCGTACTCGCGGGGTACATCGTCCTGTGGCACTTCTGTGGTTTTCACTTCGTGAACATCAGGATCATCGGCGTCTTCTACGCCACTTACGGCCGAGGCTTCGAAAGATTGCCCGTCAGCTGCCAATTCTTCGACGCTTTCACTATTCGCCTGCTCGGCGTTTGACAAACCCTGCATGTCACCGGACTGCACGTCGGCTTCGCGAGTGCTTTGATCAGGCGTTGTGGCGATCACTCGGTTCATTTTCTCTCTCACTTTGTCCTCCTGGCTAACCTTGGCAGATCACACCGATACTGGGCATTTTCTAGGCGACCAGTATGATTTTCCCAATCCCACCCTTTTCAGCGATCGGATCGGCGTACCGGATATCTGATAGTTTGAATTCTCGCCGAATGGGAATCGAGAGTTTGCCGGCTGCGACCTCGTATGCGAGTTGTTCAAGTCTTAAAGAATCGGGTTGGGCCCAGATTTCCTCGATGCGGAGGTCGCGCCCGTTGGCCGCTTGGGGCTTGCCTAAAACGGTTGCCAGTACTCCGTTCTTCTTGATGTGTGGGATGAGTGAAACGATGACCTCGTGCCCCACCGTATCGGCGACGGCGTCGAGTTCCTTCAGGCTAGCGATGTCGGATTTGCTATCCAAGGCCACTATTCTGTCGGCACCGAGGCCTTCCGCCTCTTTCTTTTGTGTGGAGCGCACTCCAGCAATTACATGTGCTCCATGTTGTCGAGCGACATGCACGGCGGTGCGTCCGACTCCGCCCACGGCTCCGGTGATCAATATTGTTTCTCCGGATCTCGGCCGGATCCCTTTCTCGATGAGTTGAGCGCCGGTAAGCACCACGAGAGGAAGTGCTGCCGCCTGCTCAAAGCTCAGGCCCGAAGGCATGAGAGCCAGATCGTCAGCCTTGCACAGAACGTATTCGGCATACGCATGATTCACGAGCCCAAGGACACGGTCGCCAATCTTCCTGCTGTTGACTCCGTCTGCCAGGCCGACCACTTCGCCTGCCAGGTCACGACCCAGGATTGCAGGGAACTGCAAAGGCATGAACGCCTTCAGATCGCCACGGCGGAGTTTCCAGTCGATGGGGTTAATGCTGGTCGCCGCCATTCCGACCAACACCTCTCCCGGTCCCGGTTTAAGGTCAGGTGTATCCCCGTAGGACAACTGGTTCACGTCACCGTAGCCGCGCACTAGAACTGCTTTCATCGGTAGGATTCCTTTCTTGAGTTGCCGTCCCGGGCAGGTTGAGTTACGGATTGCGGGAAGATCTCCGCTTGTTCGTTCCAGTAGTACGCGCCAAGTTCTTCGCATCTGTGTCGGCGGTGATCTCTTTCGTTCTGGACACCAGCTTCTTGGACTGCTGGACCATTTCTGCTTCCTTCGCGTTCACTCGCTTGGTGATTTCTCGTCTCTCGCCGGTGTTAGGCACGTGTCCCCCTCATGAAATAGATGTCGAGCAGTTCGCACTTCAGGCGGTGGATGCTATTCCCAGTGTTCCAAAAGTTCGACTTGCTTTCTGATAGATGCCGCCCTGTCATCGATAAGCTCGGCGTCCGACTCAAGATCGACAGAAAGGTCAGGTGAGATTCGTCTGAGCTTTTGAGCATGATGTTCCAGCTGATTTGCGTCTCTGCTGAGTACTTCGATGATCGATTTCAAATGTTCTTTCATAATGGCTACTCCAAAGAAACCACTCCAGCCGCTGAGATACGTGCGGCTGGGTGGTATGGATGCACTGGTTTAGTGTTGCCAGCGTTCCTTTGATGGCACTACTCTCGACTTTGGTTTACGCGACGAGAGCAGGTTCCGCTGCTGGTTGATGTAAGTTGATCTGCTCGGCGCCGGAATTTTGAAGGATATTCCGCGCATGCTGGACTTCATCCGCGGTGCCGTGGGCAATGAGCAAGAATTTCCCGGCCTTGACCGAAGCTTCGTACTTCAAAATGCTGTCCTTCGGAATGCCCAGACTGAACAGCCCTGCTCCCAACGCGCTGACTCCGCCAACCACAACTGCGCTTTCCAGGGCAGCGACAATCCAGGTGACAACTGGGCCGGCCGCGATGATAGGCCCTAAACCGGGGATCAGGAAGAACGCCGATCCGAACAGCAGGCCCCAGAGTCCGCCCCAAAAAGCTCCCGTCTTGCCCCAGTACATCATCCGGTCACCCGCGTTGTAGAAACCAACTACATTTTCTTCTGAATGGTAATCGCTGCCGACTATGGAAAGCTTCTTGACGTCGAACCCGCCGTCTTTCAATTCCTTCACCGCTTTTTCGGCACCAGAATGCTGCGCGAACACTGCCGCTACGGAGTTGCTCGGATTGCTTGGCGCTGTCGTGCGAATCATGACTAGTTCCTTTCAAATGTTGCGTATGAAGATCGCGACCGCTGAGAGACAGAGATCATTTAACGTGTCACCACAAAGATAAGCAGTGCCAGGCTTGCGGTCTGATCAATAACGCTCATCTCGGGCGCGAGTGCAGTTTCGCGGATCGTACCGTCGCAGAGGATCGAGCCGCCAATGGAGTCACCGAGTTGGGTTTCGTTCTAACGTCTGAACTAACTGCTCGCCCGCTTCGAACAGGGCAAACTTGATGCTCGACGAACCGCCATTGATAGTCAGGACGCATGGTCGGGCAGATTTCACGAATGACATCCAGTGGTGTGCACCAAATCAAGTTTCAAACCTCATGCCCAAGATCGGCTGATCAATTCTGATCAGTATTGCGAACGAGGTTCGGCCACTCTTGTGAGAGGCGCAAAGGAGACAACATGGCAAGAACTGCAGTGGGTTTGTTTGAAGATTCAGGATCGGCCGACGGGGTCGTTCGCGATCTTACGGCCAAAGGTTTCCTCGAGAAGGACATCCGTGTTTTGGGAGAGCCAGTCGAGATGCCGGGCAGCGGCCTCATGAGTACTCCACACGCCGATTTCGAGGTCGATTTGATTCGGGATCTGACGGCGTTCGGGGTCGCCGAAGGGGATGCGGAAGCGTATGTCCAAGGCGTCCGTCGTGGGGGTGTCATGGTTTTCGCAACCGGTACCGGCAAGAATGCGGACCAAGCCGCCGAGATTATGAACTGCCACGGTGCGTTGGAGATTGAAAAGATCAGCGCACCACGGCCAGCGCTTCCGAACGCGGAGATCGACCAGGAGATTCCAGTTCGCGCTCCTTCGACCCAAACTGGCAGGGTGCGTTCCGCCGGGTCCGGTGCTCGCCTGTTTGTTTGGTAGTTTTCTTCGCGAAACAATGGTTCGGAAAGCGCACCCCGAATGGCAGAGGAGGTTCAAGAAGTATGAAGACCGCCGGAAGATCTGCAACGATCTCGTACTCTCGATTGGGCAAGCACATGGCGGCAAACGACGATGCTGCGGCGAATGAGGAAGAAGTTGAAGAGCAAATTGAGGCAGATAACGTGAAGAGGGTAGCATGTGAAAATGCAATAGGCTTCCCGATCTTAATCCTGAGAGGCAACGAAGAGATACAAGCTGCCGACGATGCTGTGGCCTCCAAGGATGGAGTTCAAGAGCAAGTCGAAAGAAAACGCGTAGAGAAGAAAGCGTTTGAGAATCGAATCAGCGCGGCTTCAGCCGAGAAGTGGATTCAGAACGGACGCATCCGTGGGTAACGAGACGCTGGAGCATCCGCGAGAAACATCACTGAAACCTTTGTCGAGGGACAGGATACAAACAGTTACCTCGAGTACGTTTACCCGGCTAGTCCTAGAGGCAGAGGGACCAATCGCGGTTGAGTTCATGTCTTACGGGTGCACTCACTGTCGAGCGATCGAGCCTGTTCTGGAGCAGGTGGCAGAAATGGTGAAACCCCAGGAGAAGATCTTCAGGGTCAACATCGCAGTCGAGCAGGAACTCGCTGGCAGCTACCAGATCGAGGGCACGCCAACTCTGATCATGTTTCTTAATCAGAACGAAGTTGGACGTGTCGAGGGACCGTCCCCGACAGTATCCAGTGTCCTGACAGCGGTGACGCAGCCCTTTGAGTCATGAGCGGAGGTCAATTGACGACGATCCTGAAGCAGACCAAGCCAATCCTTCTATTCAATGACGAATGCACCGTCTGTCGTCACATTGGGCATTGGGTGCAAACATCGGCGCAGCGCGAATCTGGTGAAACCAGCATCATCGTACAACCAATTGGTGACGACCCCGGTAGGCTTCGGTCGCTCAATCCCGATCTCGATATCTGGGATGCCTATGAGACGATCCACGTCCTGATGCCCGATGGCTCGATGAAGCTTGGAGGGGAAGCGGTGGCGGAGACGCTCAGGAATTTGCCCAACACAAAATGGTTCGCGTGGACTTTCGCCACCACCATGTTCGGATTCCGGCCGTTTCAAGTAGTACTCAATGTGGCCTACGCTATCCTCTCAGATGTGCGGCCGCTTTTCGGCTGTGAGAGTTGCGGCAAGCCAAAAGTGCTGCGACCGATTGAGTGGGTGACGAAATGGGCGAAGACCTTATTTGGCGAAAGTCCTCACCCGAGCCCGACCCCGCATTTCAGTTCGTTTTCAACCGTGAGGCGTCGACCAGTAGCAGTCTCGGGCGGACCTCTCCCGCAAGAGCGCCACTTCTGACGCTCAGACAGCTCAGGCCAATTCCGCCGCATAGTTTTCAACGCTAGGCAAGTGCGACTGCCCTTCGGCCGAGTGAATGAGGAAGCGGGAGGTTTGCGTATGCTCACGACATCTCTCAATCTTGCATCAGCCAAACCTAGAAATTCTTCCAGCAATCTATCCGTAGTCACATTGCCAGATAAATCTGGACTAACGACGCAGGAGGCACGGAGCCGCCTCGAGACGGTTGGGCCAAATTCCATGCCCAGCGCTGCGCTCCACCCATTGCGCAGAATGATCGACAAGTTATGGGCTCCCGTTCCGTGGATGCTTGAGGCCGCGATCGTGCTGCAGTTAGTACTGCACAAGGTTACCGAGGCAGCGGTCATAGCATTTCTACTTTTTTTCAATGCTGCATTGGGGTTTTTGCAGGAAGGAAAAGCTCAAGCAACACTCGCGGCCCTGAAGTCGCGGCTTGCCTTGAATGCGTCGGTGCAGCGGGATGGCGCATGGAAGGTAGTACCGTCCGCGGAGTTGGTGCCGGGTGACTTGGTCAAGCTGTCTCTGGGCGCAGTGGTAGCCGCGGATGTGAAGATCGTGGACGGATCTGTTCTCCTCGACCAATCGATGCTTACTGGCGAATCTGTGCCGGTCGAGTCTGGCGCGGGCGTGGAGACTTATGCAGGCGCACTCGTGCGGCGAGGCGAGGCTACTGCGAAAGTAATCCAGACCGGGCCGCGAACCAAATTCGGACACACTGCCGAGTTGGTACGCACGGCGCATGTTGTGAGCTCGCAACAGAAGGCTGTTCTCCATGTCGTGCGCAACCTCGCGATTTTCAACGGCGTGATCATCGTTGGGTTAATCACTTATGCGACCTTCCGGGGTCTGCCTTGGAGCGAAACGATTCCTCTCTTGCTCACGGCCGTACTCGCGGCCATCCCCGTAGCTTTGCCAGCGACGTTCACGCTCGCCACTGCTCTTGGGGCTCGGTCGCTTGCGAAAATGGGAGTCCTTTCGACTCGACTTTCCGCCGTCGATGAAGCGGCGACCATGGATGTGCTCTGCTCCGATAAGACGGGTACGTTGACCCAGAACCAATTGTCCGTGAACAGCGTCCGTCCGATGCCCGGCTTCGATGAAGCTCACGTCCTGGCATTGGCCTCGCTGGCAAGTGCGGATGGGGGCCAGGACCCTGTAGACGAAGCCATTCGAGGTGCCGCTAAACAGAAGAGTGAGCAAAATCCGCCGGAGCTCGTCAAATTCATACCGTTCGACCCGGCCAGAAAGATGTCGGAGGCGATGGCTACCGGAGGAAACGGTCAGAGTCTACGGATCGTGAAGGGGGCATACGGCACGGTGATCGCACTTGCGCAGCCATCTGCGACAGGGGCGAGTTCCGCAGGATCGACTGAGGCCGATGAACTTGAAAAGCAGGGTCATAGAGTCCTCGCAGTTGCTGCCGGCGCTCCAAACGCCATGCAACTCATCGGACTCGTCGCGCTCAGTGATCCGCCTCGATCTGACGCCGCTGCTCTCATCAGTGAGTTAAAAACTCTAGGGGTGCGCATGGTTATGGTGACTGGAGATGCGCCGGCCACAGCCAGCATTGTGGCTCATGCAGTAGGACTGGACGGGCCGATCTGTCCTCCTGGCCCGCTTCCAAACGATGTACGTCCCGACCAGTTCGCTGTTTTCGCCGGTGTCTTTCCCGAGGGAAAGTATGACCTCGTGAAGGCGTTCGAGAAGAGCGGTCACACGGTTGGGATGTGCGGGGATGGTGCGAATGACGCCCCCGCACTTCGCCAGGCACAGATTGGAGTCGCAGTATCCACGGCAACGGACGTGGCGAAGTCAGCGGCAGGAATCGTTTTGACCACTGCCGGACTCGGCGGCATCGTTCTTGCCGTGAAAGAGGGTCGGTCGGCATTCCAGCGCATCCTTAACATATACGCTGAACTCCGTTACCAAGAAGATAGTCAATGTGCTATTCCTCGCCATTGGGCTGATCATCACCGGTCACGCCATCCTCACGCCGTTACTCATGGTGATCATCATGATTACCGGTGATTTTCTTGGTATGTCTGTTACCGCAGACAACGTCCGGCCGTCGGCAAAGCCCAATCAGTGGCAAATCGGCAAGCTGGTGTTGGCATGCTCCGTCCTAGGAATCTGCCTTCTAGGGTTCTGTACGGGTTCGCTACTCGTAGGTAAATACCAGCTAGGGCTCGACATCGGCGCGCTCCAGACCCTCGCCGCGATCGCGCCTGTGTTCGGCGGCGAGGCTACCCTCTACGCCATTCGCGAACGCCAGCATTTGTGGAACTCTCGCCCAGGTACATGGCTCATTGTTTCGTCGATCGGCGACATCGTGATCATCTGTACCCTGGCGATGCGCGGTATCGCGATGCGGCCTCTTCCAATTGCGGTGGTCGCTTCTACGCTTTTGGCATCTCTGCTTTTTGCGTTCCTGTTGGATTTGATCAAAGTGCCAGTTTTCCGGAGATTCCAGATTGCATGAGGCCGGAATGTTCGCCACGGAGCTCGCGCGGTGAGCGTTATTGCTCAGACTGCGAGCACTCCTTCCCTTAGGCTCGCATTGATGGGAATGCATTGTTTCCCATCGAAAACATTGTGCCCAACTAGCACCCGAGGAGAAACGCACATGCTGCGACTAGCTAGAGATCTCACGGGCTACAAACTGAGCGCCCGCGACGGAGACATCGGCAAGACTGAAGAGTTCTACTTCGATGACCGGAGTTGGGCAGTTCGATATCTCGTTGCCGACACAGGCGGCTGGCTGGGCGGCCGGCAGGTTCTGATTTCGCCTTACGCACTCGACCCAGCTCGCACGGATGACCAGGTCATTCCCGTCGATCTGACCAAGAAGCAAATTGAGAACAGTCCATCCTTGGACACCGACAAACCAGTCTCCCGACAGTACGAGATCCAGTACTACTCTTTCTATGGTTGGCCAGCATACTGGGGCGGCCCTTACCTCTGGGGCCCTTCCGCTTATCCTCTGCGAGAAGGGCGATGGTCCGCAGCCACTCGTCACAAAAAAGATGATGACCCCCATCTGCGCAGCACGAAGGATGTAACCGGGCGTACGATTCAGGCCCGGGACGGAGAGATCGGTCACGTCTCGGATTTTGTGGTGGATGACGAGGATTGGGCGATTCGCTACTTGATCGTGGACACGCGCAACTGGTGGCCGGGCAAGAAGGTCCTGATTTCAACCCAGTGGATTGAACGAATCAGCTGGGAAGAATCGAAAGTCTTCACTAACCTCACTCGGGAAGCTGTCAAAGGGGCTCCGGAATACAACGAAGCAGCTCTCATCACTCGCGATTACGAAGAGGAATTGCATCGTCACTATCTACGTGAGAGGTATTGGCATACCGAGAAGCCCAGCCGAGAGCGAAAGGAACTCGTCGGGCATCGTTGATTCGGCTTTCGAAAGTTTAGGGTAGTTGATAGCGATCGAGATCAGTTGCTGCGGACCCACAGAAGGGCAGATGTCGAAAACCGATGGCCACCCGCAGTCTCGTCACCGAAACACTTGCCCATGAACGCAATCGGATCCACGTCAAACGGACGAATGCGGCGCTAAAGCCCGATCCGTCGCGGGTTCTTTTGCGGCCATTTACTCCCGGAGACCATCAGAGAGTCCAGAGGATTGTCACTTCGATCCTGTCGATCTCCGAGAGCGACGTCGGTCCAATTCTGGATGAGATTTCCTCGAAGTTCTCCGCTCGCCACCAGCAGATCAAAGAGCTTTTCCACGGACGATTCGAGCACCTTCGTAAGATTGTTTCCATTGAACCCAAACTGTCCGAGGAACGACAACTTCTGATCGGATCATATTTCCTGTCCGAATTCGCGGTCGAGTCCGCAGCGCTATTCAACCCGTCCATTGTCGCTGATCCCAATCAACAAGGCCTGCCCCCTGGCGCGCTGCGTTTTATTTTGAGCTTGCGCGCAACCGGGGATGGCAGCGTTTCCTCGATCGTTTTCCGCACCGGCATCATCCACGCCAACCACCGCATCGAGGTCATGGCCGCCACTGGCGATATTGTTGAGCCCAACCAAGTCCCCCACAACGTCTATCACAAGGCTCTCTTCGAGCGGACCTGTGTCGAACTTGGATTAGATAACGAGCGCACACGCCGCGTGATGCAACGACTACCGGATTCGTTCAACTTGAAAGAGCTGCTGGCCGCGGTCGACACAGAATTGAGGGAAGGCCCGTCGCCGGATGGTGAAAAGGCCCGCGAGGACACGTTGGAGCGAATCTCCATGCTGGCCAAATCCAATTACTCGGTCCAATTCCCTCCGGACCAGGGCCTGTCTGAGCGAGTCATTTTCCCCGTAACCCGCTCGCAACGAAACGGAATCGAGGATGCCCGCTTCGTACGATTTCAGAACGACGACGGAACCCACGTCTACTTTGCCACCTTTACGGCTTTTAACGGGCAGCTCGGCATTCCGCAAATGCTGGAGACGTCTGACTTCCTTGTTTTTCAGCTCATGACTTTGAATGGTCCAGCGGTCAAGAACAAAGGGATGGCGCTTTTCCCCAGGAAGATCAATGGCTCATATGCCATGTTGTCCCGGCAGGACTCGGAGAACGTCTATCTCATGTTCTCGGACCATATCCGTTTCTGGTATGAGCCCAAAGCTCTTCTAAAACCGATTTTTCCATGGGAACTGGTTCAAATCGGCAACTGCGGATCGCCGATCGAAACCAAGGCAGGCTGGTTGGTCCTTACCCACGGCGTTGGCCCGGGACGTGGCTACTCGATGGGCGCATGTCTTCTCGATCTTGACGATCCATCCAAAGTGATCGGGCGGCTGCGTGATCCCCTGCTTCAACCGATCCCCAGCGAGTGGGAAGGGAACGTTCCAAACATCGTTTATTCGTGCGGTGCACTGCTCCACGACGGTGAGCTGTTCATTCCTTACGGCGTGTCCGATTATGCTGCCCGCTTCGCGACTGTTCAGCTGGATGAATTGCTAGCCGCTCTGCAGCCGGAATCGCGCCCATGAGCACACCGAGAATTAATCGATATAGGAGGATTTCGTCATGAGTGTGGCAACACAAACCTATACGCTTCGGTCGAGCCCGAAGTACGAACCCCGAGAGTTGCAGTTCAGTACCAGATCGGCTACGGCGTAGATGCGCAGTTCATCCGCGTTACCCGAAGGCCGCACGTGTGCCACATCGCCGTTATCGAACAGGACGCGAACTCCATCCGTGTACAACGTCTTCGGGTGGGAACGTTCCCAGAATCGGTGGCAGATTACGGTTGGTTATCGTCTGCTCTGCGCGACTGTCGCGCCAGAACTTCACGAGCTTTCGACGCCTCGGTCTGGTTCAAAGTTGAGGCACCCTTACGCTGCTGCTCCGCTACGCTGGCACCGCTTGTCCGACTGTGGTCGGAGTCTGTACGCTCGTTCGATGATCGGCACCAGCCGTTCTGGCAGTTCGCTCTTCATCACGTATTCATCCACCAACCACAAGATTCGCTCTGGCATCTAGCGGTACGCTGCAAGCAGGATGAGCGGCAGGTTGGGAACCCTTTGCTTGATATGGCAGGCTACGGCTTCCACGTCCATGCCTTCATGTCTGGCAGATTTGCACTCGCACATTCAGAGCAGCATGCACTGGCGGCATCACCAACCTGTTCCGTTGTGCTCGTCGCTGACATCTTTCGGCGAATGAATTTGGAAGACGTCTCTCCATCAATCCTCCGGAACCCAACGCGATCCGAGATGGAGTTGGGGACCATCCATTGGTTGAGCAAAACTGCACAGATTCCGCATCTTCCCGGGAACATACTTGAAGGTGCCCTTCCCGAGTAGTGACTTCCCCGCGTGGAATGTCGGTGTGAAACCGCAAGTGACGACTGAAATAACCTCTTTTTCTAAACGCAGCTCGGGCTTGTCGTTGCGGGGACCAATCGTTGACTCATGGTTTGACCGAACGCTTGCCACCCCTTGTTTCGGGCGCGCGAGCCTCAGTCATGTCCACGTTCTCCGAGGTCATTGTGCTTTCACTGCCCTGAGATCGCACCGCCTAAAGCTCAGAAATGAGAGGGCCGATTTTCTGAGGATGGGTCCCGGCGGAAAGTGTCTATGAGCGCGACGAGCGTAAAGCCTGCTGAGAAACAAGCAATCGTCACAACTGATCTCACAAAATGGTTTGGCGAAGGCGAGACAAAGGTGACTGCCGTGAACGGAGTCGCGCTGGTCGCCAATTTTGGCGAGATGCTGTTCATCGTGGGCGGGCGCTGCAGTCGCGGAGGTAGTGCCTTCGCGACTGCGGTCCGTCACACGCGCCTTCATCACGCTACTCTATATAGACTGGGAATGTTAGAGAAGGGTTACCGTATGCAACTGCATACCATAGCCCATCCGCTCCCATGATGAAGTACACGTCTTGCTGGTAAAACCACGGCGGATATGCTCCTGCATAGAACCAATAGCCGCCGTAAGAGTATTCCCGGCGTCCGTTATAGTCGCGCCCACCATTTGCCTCAAAGCGTCCATGATGGTTCGGACCAAAACGACTTTCGTTGTATTCGTGTCCGTACCTATCTTTCTGACCACTTCGTGCGTACTGGGTTTGTGATTGTTGCGCATGGCCCTTGGCCTGTTGTTGGTGCTGCTGCTGCTGACTCTTTTGCTGGTTCTGCTGGGTCTTGGTCTGCTGTTGCTGTTGTTTCTTTTCTTGTTGATGGCCCTTGGCTTGTTGCTGTGCCTGTTTCTGCTGGCTCTGTTCTTGGCTCTTCGCCTGCTGCTCCTGCTTCTGTGGCTTAGCTTGCTGTTGCTGCTTCTGCGGTTTCGTCTGCTGCTGTTTTGCAGGCTTTGCGTGCTGTTCCTGTTTCTGAGGCTTGGCTTGTTCCTGCTTTGCAGCAGGCTTAGCCTGTTCCTCATGCTGTGCTGGCTTGGCGCTCTCTTCATGGCGCTCGTCCTGCGCGAAGGCAGGAAGAGTGACTCCGACAAGAAGCAACAACATTCCAATGATTACTGGCTTCATAATGGTTTTCCTCCAAAGGCTAATGCCCGTTGGTACAGCCTTTTTCCTGCTTCTACAAACCGTTCGGCAAGAAACGATTCCGACACTTACATCCGGGCGCTGCCATTTGGGCGGCGACCGTACGTTGTGCCTTGTTCTGAATGTCCACCTCCGGTGAGACGGTCTTATCCCATGTTCTTTTGAGCGACTCGGGAGCGCCCATTCCAGTCATTTCTTGGCCGTAACCCGGTCTGCAATTTTGTCGTATTCAGTCTTCGGCATGATGAGCCGCGTCACTACTTCACCGGTTTCGGCAAAGGGACGCCCTGCAATCACTCGGTTCGCTTCTGCCGCGGTTACGCCAGGCAGGCTCAGCAGTTGCTCTTTCGTGGCAGTGTTCAAATCGAGTGGCTTGTCGCGGCTCCAGCTCTCCTGTATCCCTGCCGCCACAGCCTCCGCATCGTGCTTTACCTCCGCCGTTGCTTGCGCAGTTTTCTCCTTCAATTCCTGCGTGTTTTGTTGTTGAGTGCAGCCAGCGAGCGCAGCCAGCAGCAAAATTGTGGGAACGTGTCGATATCTCAGTAGGTCCATTTGATGAGCTCCGTTTCGCAGGATTGAACCGATATGTCAGCCCTGTGTGGTTCGCCATTCTTCTGGCGACGGGAGCCATCCGCTAATGCGACGCTCATGCGGCAGGTGGCTTATCCAGCTTTCTTTAAGTCTGCCAACTGTCCTTTCAAGTCAGCGACTGCTTCTTTAGCATGGCCGATCCGCTGTTGAACCTTGCCCGCCTTCTTCTCGGCTTTCCCTTCGGCTTTCAGATTGGGGTCACTCGTAACTTTTCCGACCTCCTCCTTGATTGTTCCCTTTACTTCGTGGAAGCTGCCCTTGAGCTTGTCTCTCGTGCTGTTTTTCATATTCTCCTTCGACCTCATAAAGCGCAGATTCGTGGCTCTTCTGCGTATTTTGAGTGCTACCACCTTTTTTAATCTCCCGTCTTTCTGAGATCTGAGCAGAATTGACCATCTCTGGAAGGAGCTTCGGCTTCATCCGAAGCTAACCAAAAATAGATTTCTTCGTGTCAATTCGTCGGGAATTTCCGCCTGCCAAGTATGAGCATTTTTGCTCAGACCGTTTTAATTCCATTTGCTAAGTTCGAATTGACCTCGGTATGCCCGAATTTAAATCCGGATCTGTGCCCAAGACACAGTACGAAACCGGAGAAGCGGCGCAGAGGTATCAGAAATGAGGCTGTCCCATGAAAAAAGTGATCTTTGTACTTGCGATGTTTGGTCTCGGCACGCTGTGCTGGGCAGGGTCGGCACGGCAAGACGCCACCGACCGGCTCGACAACGCCACCAGTGTGATGCACGAAATTATGGGGATGCCTGACAAGGGTATCCCGGAAGAAGTTTTAGAGCATGCAAAGTGCGTGGCAGTTATACCGCACATGGTCAAAGGTGGCTTTGTTTTTGGAGCTGAAGGAGGCAAGGGCGTGGCCACCTGCCGTACGGCGGATGGCTGGAGTGCACCGGCGTTCATCACCATTTCTGGTGGAAGCTGGGGATTGCAGATCGGCGTGGAAGCTGTAGACGTGGTCATGGTCTTTCAGAATGAGAAAGCAATGCAAAGACTGCTCGAGAGTAATTTCCAAGTTGGCGGGGACGCTTCCGCGGCGGCGGGTCCAGTTGGACGGCATGCCGAGGCAGGTACGGATTGGAAGTTGGATACAGAGATCCTGACCTACTCCCGTGCCAAGGGCGCGTTCGCTGGGCTCACGCTGACAGGTGCATCGCTCCGTCAAGACAATGATTCAAGGCGTGCGATATACGGACGCAATGTCACGACTCGGGCTTTGCTGCTGGGTAAAGTGCCGGTTCCAGCTGCAGCCGAGCCGTTCCTTGCGGAGGTTCGCGGAGCCAAAGCTGAGGCCAGAACCAAAAAAGAGTAGGACTTCTGGACCCGACCTCTGCCGTTGTTTGTCAACAGCCCGCGCCTGCATATTCGCTCGCGCAGGATCCATCATTTGTTGCTCTATTCGTTCGCGCGCAAGCGGTTTTCTTGCGAGCGTTTGAATAGGACTCACATTCAGGTGCTCGCGAATGAGCAAAGGAGGTTAACCTGCTCTGGACTATTTTCGTTGTTCTTCTGATTTTGTGGCTTTTGGGTTTCAGTCTGCATTTCGGGGGTGCCCTGATCCACCTGCTGCTCATTGTGGCGCTGGCGGTTCTGGTCATTAACTTATTGAGCGGACGGCGAACCGCGGTTTGAAGAGAGTCAGTATAGTCCCAGCGCCAGGAGGCTCGGGTGTAGCCTCCTGGCGCCTAGATCCTGTGTTCGTCCCCAGAAGATAGAGTTAGGAGTTTGCGATATCCGAACCTGATCGCTCTGTGAGTTTAAGACCGAACACCCTGATGCACTACCAACCGAGTCCACTCGCGTTCGAAACGAAGCCGGCATCATGTGTGCGGGGGATCCCTGACCACTCGCTTCCAGTGCGGGTAGCGATTATTGGGAACCACCTCCCTCGCTAGTGCTTATCTGGCAGCTCGCTTCACCAAAATGGAACTTGGATGATGCCGCGTTCGATCGCAGCGCAGCCTCCTTCGACAACCCTGACCATGTCAGCATCGTGATCCATAATTACCGCTGGCCTCTTGGATTGGCTGAAGGCGAGCCGAAATATGATGATTTGGAAAAGCGGCTTGCCCAATCTCCTATTATCACAGTACCGACCCTGACCATGGAAGGTGATGCGAATGGTGCACCTCATCCAGACGCCAGTTCCTATGCCAAGAAGTTCTCGGGGAAATATGCGCACCGGATCATCAATGGCGGAGTAGGCCACAATCTGCCGCAGGAAGCTCCACAAGAATTTGCCAAAGCTGTCGTCGAAGTCGACGGTTTCTAAATTGGGCTACGAAGAACGCGTGGCATGGGGGCGAGAATCCTGCGAACCGATCAGCCGCTGGGTTCACGACCATGGCGACCCGAGTTCCACCAGGCTAGGGTGTTAGCGTTTCCGGCCGTGTGAAGACCGTGCCGCACGGTGCCTTACGTACCCGGTGGGTACTAAGGGGAATCGCGTAGCATCGAGCCTTCTCGTCTCGAACGAAGACTGAGTTGTCAATGAGTTTGAGGTCGGTGACGAAAACCCATTGCACATCTTCTTCGACCGAGGACTTGATAGGCGTGTGGAACACCCTCACTTTCCACAACTGCTTTCCACTGGATACGTCCGTTGCCACGACGTACTGATTTTTCCCATCGCCCTCCGCTGAATACTGGACCCCATCAGCGACGACGGGAGGCACGGGCTTCGGGGATACGCGCTTGGCTGTTGCAAGGGGCGTCACGATTGCGAGCGTAGCACATACGACGGCGAAGCAACGTCGGTATCTGGTCATACAAGCGTTTTCCTTACTTCCGGCTTACCGCCGAAGTCAGCTGATTTACACTCGGGACTGTACTACCGTGCTCGGGCCGCGACTCGCGTCGATACTGTTTCCCGGTCTAGCAGTTTGCCCGCTCCATTCACAATGCCTAGGATCTGCTTGTGACGTAATAACGATTGGATTGCGGACCCTTTGCGCTCAAAGTACGGACTTAGCCGTTGACGAAGCTCCAATCGCGCGCGGAACAGGCGTTGATTGAGTGGCACTCATATACTTCCACAATGTCTAGCGGCGAATGAAGCCAGACCGCCGCGGATTGCTTCAATTAGGGCGATACGATCTGACTTAGCTTTTGTCCCGAGTTCACTGCGGCGTTGTTACCGATAACACGATTTACGAGGTTCTCCCATGAAGAAGCATCGGAAGCAAACCTCAAGTGCCAATGCCGCATCGATGCAAGCCATCCCACCGTCCCTAGAGGGGGGTACCTCCCTTTTCCCGCTGAACTTCGAACCAAGGACCACATGCAACCGCGCTTCGCGGTCTCGTGGCTCCCAAAGCGAACCGCGGTTCTGGTGCTGCACGGCATCGGCGCAGGAAGGTGAACTATCCGATCAGCCGACCCAGCAGATTCGCTTCAGGCAGTACGCGGCAAATCTGAACACCGGCGAAAAGGATTGGACGCAAGCATTCGTGAGAGTACACACCCCTAGCCGACCTGGCGAATTGATCGATGTATACGAGTATTACTGGGCGCCGGTAATTACCGACCGCTTTTCCGCACTGCAATCTCTCAGGTTCCTGATCGGCGCCGGGCTTAGCCCGTTTCAATATCTGCGCGCTATCCGAATAGATAGCCCTCTATCCGATGCGATAGTTCGGGCAAAGTTCCACTGACTCTTTATCCTGTTGATATTTCGCCAACACCGTGTGAGAGAACCGGTTATCGAGATTACCGATTCGCATGAAGATGGAAAGGAAACTGCTCCAATTACGCTTGCCGAGGTTGAATTCAGAACTTCCGGGGCAAGTTTTCGGCAATAACTCAATAGGGGTGCCTTGGAACCCTGCAGCATTTTAGGAATTCAACGTCTTAGGCCTCCCGTAGATCTTCGCTGAGAAATTGAATTGTGCACGAGAAGGACGATACACATGAGCGATACGAATCCCAGAGCATCTATCAAGCTTCCGAGTGACTTCAGGTTTGGGCAACTTCGCCCGGATCATACTAAGCCCGTCCCACCCACGCCTCCTCCGCCGCTCGGTCCACTTTCCGCATTTGTTGGAGATTGGGTTGGAAACGGCTTCAACACCATCTTTCGGCCTGATAGTACCGCTACGCCAACGTCACTCCCGAATCCAGTTCCCCCACCCCCACCTCCCCGCGACAACATTTTAGAATTGAACCTGACCTCCGAGAGCCTCTCGTTCTCGCCAAGCTTGGGCTCGGTTCCGAACCGCGGCAGTGCGGCGCAGCCAGACGCTTTCCTCAACGGAGTGCCCTATCTGCAGACCATTAACGATATTACGATCCACGGCGAAAGTGTCGGTATCCACGTCGAGCCCGGAATTTGGATCCACGTACCAGTTACCAGTATCCCGCAGCTAGGGGAAACAGTTACGCGCATGGCCTCCATTCCTCACGGCACGACAATCGAGGCTCAAGGACTCGTCGATCCCGCGAAGCCCGGGCCACCGACAATCGCTGCAGTGGACATTACGCCGTTCCAAACGACAAACCCTGCCAATAAAATCAAGTTCGCAAGTCAGACCGCCAGCAACAAGAACACGCCTAGAATCCCTCAAGATCTGGGGCCGTTTATAACCCGCGACACCATCACGCAAGCCATGCTGGACGATCCAAACAGTTTGCTGCGGGATCACATCAGCAAGCAGAACATCATTAGCACAACCACCATTTTCGTTTCCACTGCTCCGCCGCCTCCGGTTGGACTTTTCGGAGGTGGAACCGACAACATCGCATTTTTGCTGGGCCAGGCCAATGCAGCTGCACCCAACGCCCAGGCCGTGCAGATGACTGCCGTCTTCTGGATTGAAACTGTCGAAGAGACCATCGAGGTACCACCGTACACGGTTGGGGACCCTCCTTTGAAGATCAAGGCGAGTCGCAGTGTTCAAGGCCAGCGCGTGCCGACGTTCTCCATCACACCGCCGTTTGATTTGGACAAATCTCGCAAAATCAAAGTACGATTCACACAGATTCAGTACACCCAGACGGTACTGCTCAATTTTGCCACCCTCACTTGGCCACATGTTTCGGTGAACACGCTTGTGCCAGCCGACGACATCGTTGTTCCTCCGTCCGTATGGAAATGAAGCGATCGCCGTTTTTTGACGGCTGACCTCCGCGGTGGCCGCCGAAAGAGTTTGCTTCGAGGGTATTCATTCCGAAATGAGGTTCTTCTCTGGTGGGTTCCGTGCGAACGATCTGCAAAGAAGCACGAGAGGCCGCGGCTTCGTTATCCGCGCAAATGAGGCGCTACTCAGGCTTAATCGTTTGCACGATTCACACAGTGACTGCCTGATGTGAGGACTTATGAAACTCTGTCACCTATTGCTCATCTGCACGTTTCTGTTCGCGGTGGCAGAGAACTGTTTGTCCCAATCAACCATGGTGCCGTGGCTCACACGTTCTGCGGATAACTCAAGAAGCGGTTGGAATCAGCACGAGACGATACTCACGCAAGCCGCGGTGGAATCCAAGGGGATTGTTCGAGCTACCATTATTCCAGTGTTGGGTGATGCGAGAGGCATGGAAGCCCAGCCGCTCATCTTGCCTAACGTGAAGCTTCCTGACGGTAGCACCCACGATGTCATGGTGCTGCCATCGATGGCGAACATTGTGCGCGGCGTTGATGCTCACGATGGTGCAGCTTTGTGGAGCGTCACATTGGATACACCAATCAACGGAAACACACCGACAGGTCCGCAGAAGACCGCGCCTGATGGCTGCGTTGGTAACTTCCCGACAATAGATTGCCACGCGATCAATGACAAATGGGGAGTGTTAAGCACGGGTGTCATCGACCCCGACACGCAACGAGTGTACCTGGTCTCGTGGATTTCGCCGGATGGCACGCCGCAAAACGGAAAATACTTTGTGTTTGTCCTGAATGTGGCCGATGGAACGCGGATAGTCGCGCCGGTTCTAGTAACCGGTACTAGCGGCGCGGAGTCCTACAGCAGTACCATGCGCAAGCAGCGCAGTTCGCTGGTGTTGACCAACGTGAATGGCCGTAAGACGGTCTTTTGGGCTTCTGGGACTGTTCAGGAAACTGGAAATAGGGCGGCGGGCTGGATCTTCGCCTTCGACTGCGCCACTAATTCGATCGCCGCCGCCTTGGCCACCTCGCAGGGCGAAGGTGCCGGTATATGGATGGGCGGACAGGGGCTTACCGCAGATGATAACGGCTTCCTTTACGCGATTACTGGCAATGGGGATTTTGATGGCAAGACACAGTTCGGTGAGTCATTCGTGAAAGTGCAGTACACACCTGCTTCAGAAGGAACGAAAGCCAGCCTGCAGGTGATTGACCACTGGACACCCTGGACGGACCTGGTACGGTCAGGGCAAGAGCGACTGCCGGCAACTAAGCTGGCGGGGCAAAGCGCGCCCAGCGAAGCTGCCAAGCCGGTGGGGAGCAGGATGAACCTCTCGCTCAAGGACGCGACACTGGTGGCAAATATCAACGAGCGTGGCAAGCCAGTCCTTCTTGTCTTCCCCAAGATGGCCAGCGGAAATTGGTCGGATGAAGATTGGGGATCGGCCGGCCCGGCGTGCATCTTCTCGATTGGCGTTTGCGTCGCCACAGGAAAGGATGGAATCGCATATCCGATCAAGACCGCCAACCTTGGCGGCACTACGCCCGCAGACCTGGCCAACGCGAAGGCGAACTGTGCAAAACTCGCAGCGCCTCCGGTCTGGCTGACCATGAGCCCCGGGCCAGTCGACCCGTGTCCCCCCAATCCCACTAAGTTGAACTTTTTCCCCGGTGGAGACACGGCGCACCTACATATGACACCCGTACAATTTTTTGATCCGGTCCTTAAGTCATGGACGATCTTCGCTTGGGGTGAGAATTCACAATTGCATAAATGGGCCGTCAGTTCCACGGGAACTCTAACCTATATCGCGCAAAGCAACGAATTCGCGAGCGCGGACGTGCGGGGGAACCCTCCAGGAGGAATGCCGGGTGGATTTTGTTCCGGATCCAGCAATGGAGCAGATTCTAACTCGGCAATCCTCGTGTGCACGATCCCCTACGGTGATGCAAATGCCCAGGTGGTAAATGGCCGTTTGCTAGTTTACGACGCCGTTCACCTCGCTACCGATGGATCGCTAAAGGTTTTGTGGGACTCGCAACGCTTTGCCGTTACGTTTCTGTTCAACAAGTTTGATCCGCCTGTGATTGATGGCGGCCAAATCTATGTGCCCAATTACAACGGCGGTGTGGATCTTTACCGCTTAGTACAATAGGAGCGTGCTCCGCTGAGTGGGCCAAAGTATCGACTCGGTCACACGCTTCTCAACCAGTTCGCCACGGTTGACGGATCAAACCGGACACGGTTCCGATCCTGAAACACAGGATGCGCCCGGCCTTTGACGAAGGTTTGTGATAAACGGAAAAGCCTTTCTCTACGTCGATTCGTTCCTGAAGTTGCCGCTAATAGTCCTCCAGAACAACCGGAGTAGAATGTCCTGTCCCTCGCAGGCCCCCAGGGAGTGTCTTTGGAAAAAGGCCCGGCCCTTCGTAAGGCGGAGGTCTCATGAAGCTGAAATTGCTATTGTTTTCGTCTTGTGCCTTGCTGTTTTCTACCGTGTTGTCGAGCGCGCAACAGGAGCGAGAGGCAAGGTTCTGGCTGACGACGCCTGCCCGGACTGCCATAGTAGCGCAGCAGCCCAACTCGCTGCACTTTTCTTCCGATGCCGGTCAGTTGTCGCTGCTGACGGTTGACGATGCGCAACACTTGCAGACCATGGACGGTTTTGGATTTGCGCTGACGGGAGGAAGTGCGCAGCTGCTGATGCGCATGGGCGCCGGACCGCGGACGGCCCTGCTGAAGCAGCTGTTCACCACGGGTGGCGACGGGATCGGAGTGAGCTACCTGCGGCTGAGCAACGGAGCCTCCGATATGAACGACCGCGTGTTCTCGCACGATGATCTGCCAGCGGGCGAGACCGATGTGGAGATGGCAAAGTTCAACCTGGCCCGGACCGCGCTGATGTGATTCCGGTGCTGAAGGAGATTCTGGCGATTCGGCCGGGGATCAAGATCCTGGGATCGCCCTGGTCTGCTCCGGCGTGGATGAAGACAAACAATGATGTCAAAGGCGGCGAGCTCAAGCCAGAGTATTGCGGCGCATTCGCAAAGTATTTCGTAAAGTACATTGAGGACATGCGAGCGGAGGGGATCTCGATCGATGCGATCACGATCGAGAATGAGCCGCTGAATCCTAAGAACACGCCCAGCATGGTGATGTTTGCTCAGCAGCAGGACACGTTCATAGCGAAGGACCTGGGGCCTGCGTTTGAAAAGGCGGGAAATTCGGACGAAGATTCTGCTCTACGATCACAACCCGGATGTACCCTCGTACCCGCTATCCATTTTGGGCGATCCGGCGGCGAGCAAGTATGTCGATGGGACGGCCTTTCACCTGTATGGTGGCGAGACGAGTGTTCTGGCGGAGGTGCATGATGCGCATCCTAAAAAGAACCTGTACATGACGGAGCAGTCGGTGACGGGGCGACGCAGCCAGGGGCCGCTTGGAATTGCCGAGCCGTGGAAACCCGCGTATTTACTGGCTTTCCTCAGGTTCAATCGTTTCGCCTGCGTCGCCCATTTCAACCCCATAGAACCAAATTCCGAGGTTAATGGACACCAAGCTAAACCACGTCCAAAACTATTTTGCAAGCGACCCAACCCAGAGCAGCTGTCCCTGCCCCGAGACTGAATTGTGGCAGAGCGAATTCAGATCGGTACAGGTTCTGTCCCAAAGTGGTGCGGTTGAGGAGCATGTTTTGCACTACGGGCAACCGCACTCGGGACTTTCGGCGTGGACTTTCGTTAGGGCACGACCGCTGGTGGTCCGCCCGCCAGGGAAAGGCCGCCTCGAAAGCGAGTGAAAAACTCCAACGCCAACGAAAATAAAACAATCTATCTCGCCGATCGTACCCGAAAATGCCGTTATGTGCGGCGAATTTTGCACCCTTCCTGCACTTTTTTGAAAATCATTTTCAATTTCAGCTTCTTCGCAACTGCTTGGCTCTTCTGTTTGTAGGCCCTAGCTTCAGCGCGGGCGAACGCTGGGCGGGCGCCACTACGGAGTGCGCCGTTGCGCCGCCGCCGCTTTGTCGTTATCGTCGAACAGAAGGGGAGCCATGATTTTGGCCCATGTGCCACTCAGCGTAGTAGGCCAGCAGGCAGAGCAAGATGTGTGAGCGTACGCGGTCGGGCTGGCGATGGTGGAACCGGAGGACACAAACTCTAGTTCTCGTATAGCAGCACGCTCTCGGTTTCCTGCGAGTCCACCGGACGGTAGTACAGCTTGTTGTCCTCGAGGAAGACCTCGATGAACGCCGGCCGCGTGGTGATGGTGCCTTGGATCAGCGCCTCCGACAACGGATCTTCGACGTACTTCTGCAAGGCACGCCGCAGCGGACGCGCGCCGTAGCTGCGATCGCTGAGTGTCTGACTGAGGACCCACTTCTTGGCCTCGTCGGTTACGGTCATGGTGATTGATTTCTGCGCCAGATTCTGGTTCAGCTGGCTGACAATAAGCTCCAGGATCTGAATGAGGTCGTTCTCAGTCAGCGCGCTGAACAGGATGATTTCGTCCACCCGGTTCAGGA
>CZKD01000065.1_pt1 | contig 34711 bp, 25 predicted proteins | sample 1122401 | NCBI WGS metagenome assembly CZKD01 (sample SAMEA3539301, study PRJEB10725) | soil metagenome | biome: tundra; feature: field; material: soil | place: USA | collected 2010-05 | depth 0.15 m
AGTCCACCGGGCAGCTTTAACGCTTATCCGATATCCGGGGCACATCGAGCCGCACGCAATCATCTTGGTTCTTTTCACCCTGATCTTGATAACGGCCTACCGAAGGGCCGCATACATTCCAGCCAGCCTTGTCGCGATTACCGCTGGTGCTTTGTTGGTGAAGTTCGGATATTTCCCCGTGCATGCTATTGGATCGCTCTTTGGATCAGACTCAATGTCACTCCGCATGCATCTGGCTGAAGCCTTCAGGCTCGATCTGCTCGGCAGCATTCTTGGGCAGGGGTTTGCGATAGCAGTTCTGGTCGCCACTGAGTCATACCAGGCTATGGGACCCGCAGCCAAACTCACTGGCGAACATTTTGATTCAAATGGAGAACTCTTTGTGCAAGGAGGCGTAAATGTAGCTTGTGCTTTCGCGGGGGGCCTACCTACTTCCGGAGTCTCCTCCCACACGTTCGACAACGCGCGCCTCGGAGCGCAAACTCCCATCGCAGGCATCCTGCAAGCAGTTTTCCTCGTTGTGACTCTGCTTCTTATGGCCCCTCTCTTTCGGTTCATTCCGATGCCGGTGATATCGGCGCTGATTCTGTCAAGCGTCTTCAGCATGACAAATTGGCGGGAAATACTTCGATTGATGAAGGTCCCAAGCATTGAGGCAGCCGCGTGGGTCGCAACGTCCGTTTTGACGATCGTCGTCGACCTACCGATAGCCATTGCCGTTGGTACACCGGAGACGATATCGTCACGCTTTATCGCCGGCAGATCGACACCATTGTTCGTTTTGAGGGCATACCGATCCTATTCCAGACCTCTCGCTTGCACGGCGAGACTTCCGCGAAAATCGCTGAGGTCTATCGAGGCATATGTCGAGACTATCCACACGTGCTGGCGTTCGAATTGGGGCCGATGTTTGCGGCGAGCGGGGAGATCTACGACTCGGAGACAATCCGGCGATTGATGGACATTCCAGAAATCAAGGGAATGAAACATTCATCCCTTGACCGTCTTCTGGAACTTGAACGACTCGCCCTTCGTGAAGCACAGCGGCCAGATTTTCGCATCTACACCGGGAACGATCTGGGAATCAACATGATCGAATATGGATCGGACTACTTGCTGGGACTTGCCGCTTTTGCGCCAGAGAAATTCGCGGCGCGAGACCGCCTGTGGGAGGCCGGCGACCCTGAGTACTACGCGCTCTCCGACGCTCTGCAGTATCTAGGCAATGTCGCTTTTCGCGCTCCCGTTCCCGCCTACAAACATTCTGCTGCAGTTTTTCTAAACCTGATCGGCCGGATTCCCAGCGATCGCACGCACCCCAATAATCCGCAGCGCCCCGCCAGGGAGGCGGAGATGCTGGCCGACTGCGCCCGCCGGTTGTCTCTGCTCTGAGCCTGCCGTGTTACTGGCGCGGTATTGCAGTTGCTTGCTGGGAAGACTTCCTGCTCTGTCAGGTTTTGCTGATGGACTTACTGCGAAACAGGGCAACAGTCTCCGGCTGAGCAACCTTGCAGAGAATTGGTGGAAGCCCGCGAGCAATCAATTCCGCGTCCGCAACAACCAACTTCCCAATCCCTTTGATCGTCGCTTCCATAGCGCCGGCCTGATGCGCGCAGAGAATTGCATTGTCGGTGTGCCGTACCCGGTGTGAGGCAGGCAGCGGTTCCTCTGGAAAAACGTCGGTTGCGAAACGGATGTGCCCTCTCGCGGCGAAATCGAGCATCGCGTCAAAATCCACGACTGCTGCGCGACTGACCAGCACCAACGCGGCCCTCTGCTGCATGGAGGAGAACTGTTCTGCGCCCAGAAAGCCCTGATTCTGTGACGTGGCACCCGCGACCACGAAAATAACGCGCGAACTGTGCAGGACCTCATCCAGGGAAGACGCTTCACACCCCAAGTTTCGGATATATTCCGCTGGGAGCCACGGGTCGTATGCGCGAATGCGGCAACCGAACGGGCGAAGCAATGGCAAGAGCGCGCGGCCGAGATCGCCTAATCCGATAAAACCTATCGCCTGGCGAAAGAGAGAAAACGCCTCGCTGTTTGCAGACAAACCATATTGCTCGGTACCCTGGCGAAAATGGCGATCAGACCGGGTGATGCAGCGGGCAAGGTCAATGGCCATGCCCAACGCCGCTTCCGCAACGGGCTCGGCGAATACCGGACTTATATTAAGAACGCGTATGCCGTGCCGAAAGCAGTAGGCGTAGTCAATGTTAGGAAGAAAATTGCCCTCCACATTGAACACTGCTCTGAGCGACGTGGCACGCTTGAGGCGTGCCTCGGGCAGGTCAATCTGGCCGATGATGATTTCTGCTTTCGCGGCGTTCTCTTCGAAGATTGCATCTGTGACGGGGCTACGTTCGTGAATCACCACATCTCCAAGGGCGCGCAAGCGAAGCAGGTCGTTCTCATCAAAAATGTCGGACACAATCCGGGGTGCCGGGGCAAGAAAGATGCATTTCGGCTTATTGTGCAGCATGGAATCTCCCGAGATACGGTTACGGACCGCGAGGCAGTCCTTTGGTCTTATCGCTCAGGTGGTCGGCAAGATCGGAAGAATCAGTGCCGAGGGATGCTCCGCATCGTGATAGATCGTGTTCATAGCCGGTACTGACTTTCCCCCGACAGCGGCGTTGTCACCTGTGTTCAGGTTCTTATCGAAACGGGGAAAATTGCTGCTGCTGACCTCCAGTCGCAACGTGTGTCCCTTGCGGAAGACGTTGGCCGTCGCCCATAAGTCCACAGTGAACTTGTAAATCTGGCCGGGATTCATGAGTTCTGTCTTTTCCTGCGAATTGCGATAACGCGCGCGAACTATTCCTTCTGTCAGGTTTTGCGCGAATCCGTCTGGCCCGACATCCACTAACTTGGCTGTAAAGTCAGTATCAACGGCGGATGATTTGGCAAAGAGTTCGAGTTGAACAGGCCCCGTTACTTCCAAATCTTGCTCCAGCGGAGGCGTCGAGTAGACCAAGACATCGGAGCGCCTTTCCACTGCGCGCTGGTCTCGGGGTCCGGGTCCGAGGTGCCCGGAGTCGCAACATAAAGGACCACCGACTGTGGGCGCGGGGTTTGCAGGATCGTAGATGTACTGGTCAGGCTTGTCCGAGCGAGGAGTTGCTGACACCAGCGCTCCGTCGCCGCGTGCTGAGTTGGCCTGCCCGTCCGAACGCAGGAAGTATCTTGTATTGCGGGCACGAGCGAGGGGCCAATCCTCCTCCTCGCGCCATTGGTTTGTGCCCATCACGAAAAGTCTTACGGGCTTGGGATGCGCGAAATCGTTGGCAACGTTCTTGAAAAGATAGTCGTACCAGCTCAAAGTAGTTTCGTCCTCATCAAACGGGGGGGCAGGGCCGAAATCTACATCGCCAACTTTGCGGCTGGAACCGGCGTGGCCGCCGATTGTGACCATGAGATGTTGTCCACGGCGCGCGGCTTCGTTCTTGCTGTGCAACCTCACTCCGACGTAGTTGCGTAACGATCCGCCCAGAAAGATGTCATACCAGGCCGCGACTGTCAGCGAGGGTACGCTGATGTCGGCATAGTGATCCTCAATGGACCACCTCTTCCAATATTCGTCATAACCGGGATGAGCCACCCAGTCGAGAAAGTAAGGAGCCAGAGAATGCAGCAAGTCTGTATCGGAGGATGCCTGGGGTAACTCGAAAAGCGGGTATTGAGTAAGAGGAAGTTTAGCAATGCCGTTCAGCGCATTTGTGTGACTTCGCACAAAGCGGTTCAGAGTATCCTGGGCCAGACCTGAGGTCCACGATTCGTTGAACCACTGTTCAAAAGCGCCGCCCTGGTACGTCCACCCATCGTGATAGTTGCTCGCGGTCACGACCGGACATATTCCCGCGAGATGAGGCGGATGTGCAATCGCCGCCAGCATCTGGGTAGCCCCGACATACGAGCCTCCATACATTCCCACTCTGCCATCGGAATAAGGCAGCGCTGCCGCCCATTCGACAGTGTCGTAGCCGTCGTCCGATTCATGCAGAAAGGGATACCATTCGCCGTCCGATGTGTAGCGTCCGCGGACATCCTGGTTGATCACGACGTAGCCGCGGGCCGCGCCCTTATGGCCAAAATCGACGTCGCCGTCGCTGTGTTTATCGTAGGGAGTTCGCGTGAGAAGAACTGGGAATCTTCCTGGTGCCATGGGCCGATAAATGTCGGCACGAAGCACGGTGCCATCGCGCATGGTCACAGCGACGCCGTGTTCAACGGTCACGGTATAGGGTTCGGCTGCAAGAACAAATTGCGGAATGATGATAAGAATTACGAACGTGCTGAGCGGGACAACTCTGTTGATAGTCCACGTATTCAAGCGGATCACTCCTTCTCCGCAGGCTTTTCCACCAATCGGATCAAACCAAAACGTTCAGGAACGTGAAACGAGTCGTTCATCGGAGGCTGCCATGTTACCGCTTGCTGATACGAAGGCGGGCCCTGACTCCGAAATAGATTGATGCGCATCGTGTTTCCGACGACTGGAGGACGCGCGTCGATTGCCGCCAGGGGAATGCGCATCGCGCCGTACCAGGTGTGAGTGCCTTGATCAATGCGCGCCTTTACTTCGAAGCCGGAGTTCCAGGCCCACCCGTCTTCGTGGTGCGGTTTGCCGAGGTCGATATCCAGATCGACCCATTCTCCTTGGGGAGAGATTTCAAACTCCTTGTAGCGCTTGATATTCGTAAAATCGGAGCCGACGAAGACTTCAGCGACATCCCAATTCCATAGTTCGTTGGTCTCTTTCTGAGTATTTGGCGAAGGCTTAAGGTGGAGTTCCTCATAAGGGCAGACGAACAGAAAGTAAAGGTCGCTCTTCGTCCAGCGCGTCCGAACCTCGGTACGATACCGAGGAACAATCTTCCCGAAACCATCTTTGTCCATGTAAACCGGGCGTGAAGCACGCCAGAAATCTGACGTGGGATCGAGATGCAAAGGAACATCTTGAGTTGCGTAGATACTCTCGATCACGGCTTGGTCCGAACCTCCTGCCACGCCCGAGACAAACAGCATCAACAGCACGATATTAGCCAAGCCATTCATCAAGGTGCTCCTGTACGAATGCGTCATCCTGAAGATGCGGATACGCACGGCACACGCGATCGAGTTCCGTGCTCTGACCTGGAGAGAGTTCCTCGTTGGGATCGAGGCACCAGCGCCCTTCGAGTAAGCCCTGACGTCGCAATATCTCATGAATGCCCGGAATACAGCCTTGAAAATTGTGCGCGGGATCGAAGATGGCGCTATTCGCATCCGTGATTTGCTGAGCCAGCGTCAGCAGTTCGCCGGGAACGGAATCGGAGTGTTGCTTGGCGAGGGCGAGGTGGGAAACAGCACTCCTGGTCCACACCGCCCAATGCCCCAGCAAGCCGCCGGCGATTCGGAGCGGCTCAGAGCCGAAGTCAAACTTCGTGAGCAGGTCGTTGAGAATGTTGTCATCGTTTCCGGTGTAGAGAGCGACTTCATGGGCGCGACCTGACTGCGCGAGAGCGCGAACGACGTCGAGCGTTTGATAGCGGTTAAACGGTGCGATCTTAATCGCGACGACGTTTTCAATCTCTACAAACTGGCGCCAGAATTCGTAGGACAACAGTCGTCCGCCGACGGCAGGCTGCAAGTAGAAACCGATAATCGGGATAACGCTGGCAATGGCACGTGCGTGTTCCAGAAGCTGAGGAATGGTTTCGTGTTTAAGATCGGCAAGACTCAACAGCGCGGCATTGTAGCCCAACCTGGCGGCGAGTTCCACTTCGACTAACGCCTGCTCGCGTTTGCCGCAAACGCCGGCAATCTTGACGAGGTCATTGCCGCGACTCTCTTCGGCAGCCAGTGCAAGTATCGGTTCCAGCAATCCAAACTTGGGATCGCGAATGGCAAACTGGGTGGTATGAACTCCCACGGCGATGCCGCCTGCGCCTGCGGCCAGATAGTACCGAGTCAGAGCGCGCTGGCGGCGCTCATCCAGCTGGCGCTGAGAGTTTAGTGCCAGAGGATGGGCGGGAATTACGAGGCCCGAAAGCAATTTCTCGCGCAACTGCATCAGAATTTGCCGTCCCGCGTCTGAAAATGCGTTGGCTTGTTAAGCACCGCACCGCCTTCGCGAATCCAATTCGCAATCCATTCAATCATTTCCTTCGGTCGCACCGTAAGACTCCCGAAAAGGCCCCGTGCCTTGTTGACGTCGCTCAAGAGGGCGCTGGAACCTTCCGTTGTGGAAACAAAAGTGGGTTCGATGCCAAAGTGTTGGCCAAATTCGAGTGCCAGTTCCCGCACCGATAGCATTTCGGGGCCCGTGATGTTCAGGACCAACGGCGGCGACTGGCAGTGGGCGAAGGACCGCAGGCACCACGAGTTCGCATCCCGCTGCCAGATCACATTTATACGCGGCATGCACAGGTCGATTGGACGGCGTTCGAATACAGATCGTCCTATATCTACGAGCACTCCGTAGCGCAGTTCGACCGCATAGTTCAGGCGCAGGATGACGACCGGCGTGTGCCATCGAATTGATCCATACTCGAACATGCGCTCGCGGCCCAGAGCCGACTGTGCATACTCACCGACGGGACCCACCGGGGTCGTCTCCAGCGCTCCACCGTCTGTCAGGGAACGAAGCGGGTAAACATTTCCCGTTGAGAAGCTCACGATTCTAGAGTTGCGGTAGCGTTCGGCGACCAAGCCAGGCAAATAGGTATTCATCGCCCACGTCAGATGTTCTTCGCCAGAGGTGCCGAATTTTCGGGCCGCCATGAAGATGACGTTGGGAATGTCGGGAAGTTTGTCGAGCGCACTACGGTCGAGCAGATCGCAGGCGATGGTTTCGATCCCGTTCGCAGCGAATGCGGAGGGCAGTTTGTCGTTCGTGAACCGGGCCACCGCGATCACGCGCTTCTTGACGCCTGCCTTGTCAATAGCGCGCCGCGCAAGACGGGCCAGGCTTGGCCCCATCTTGCCACCCGCGCCGAGGATCAGAAGGTCGCCGTCCAGCGCCGCCATCGCCGACGCAGTCTCTTCGTCCGGGCGCGAGAGCAATTCTTCCAATTCTGATTCTGTTTTGATCTTCACTGTTAACCCAGTTCAAATCCTGCGATCGCGTAAATCGCATTTTCCTTTTCGCGCAGTTCCTTCCCACGAGCCATGCGAACGAGATGCCGTTTGGGAGAAAATCCCAGATCGCGAGCCAGCGCCACCGCTTCGTGATTCCGCGTGAACAGGTCCCAAGACCAGACACATTGAGAATTCAGTACGCTATCCTCGATCAAGCGCCGAGCCTGTCTTGGATCGTTGCTGACGCACGGTCCGAGGTACGCGGTCACGCGGCCGGGCCTGGTAAACAAATACGACTCCGAACTTGATGTCGGAGGGTTGAGCCGCGCCAGTCTTTCGAGGAGTTGGGAACGGTCAGTTCCGAACACCAGTGAATCCAAATCGCGCCACGGTTCCTCCTCGGATGTTAGGGTGGCTGGTAGTTGTGCATTCCCGCTCGGCCGCGACCAGCGCTCGATTTCCTGCTCGCTGCGAAACCCGAGACTCTCGTAGATTGGCTGGCCCTGATCGGTGGCATCGAGTTTTGTCGTTGCGATTCCCATCTTGTCTGCATTCTCTAACGCGTGCGCCAGCAGCTTTCTGGCAAAGCCGCGTCGCTGGTATTCCGCCTTGGTCAGAACCATCCCAATCCACGCCAGCCTGCGCCCATAACAAAGCAGAGTCGTGGTCGCAGCCAGAACGCCGTCCACTTCGATTGCCAGACATCCTTCGGGACTAAGTTCCAGCAGCGTCCGCCAGTCGTCCTCGGTCTGGTTCCATCCCGCCTGCGCTGATAACTGGGCCGCGGCCGTAATATCCTCAGGATGCAACCTGCGCAATTTCTCGCTGCCAGTCATGCGAAGTTCTTCCGAAACCAGCACGCGAAGTGCGGCAGGGCAATATCGGCGTCCGCGATTTCCGGGTGCCACTTCTTTTCCCACTCGAAAGAAAGGAAGCGATCGTATCGGAGATCGTGCAGAGCCCCTTTCAATTCAAGCAAGGGAAAAACGCCCTCGCCAGTCAGGACATATTTCCAGCCGTCTCGATCGTGCCGCAAATCCTTGATGTGAACATGGCGAATCGCAATTCCTAATCGCGCGGCACCGTCCACGGGCCGCTCCTCGGTCGCAACAAAACTGTTCACCGGGTCCCAAACCACGCCGACTTTTGAAGGCGCCGCTTGCTCAAGGATTGCCGCAGTCTCACCCGCAGCCGCAAAGTCACTATGATTCTCGATCCAGATCTCGACTCCTCTTGCGGCGGTGATCTCCGCCAATTCCCGCATGGACTCCGCGATCCAGCTTTGCGTGGAAGCGCGGTCCGCTCCGGGCTGGATCGTGTCACCGAAAACTCGCAGGCCCGGTGCACCCAATTCCGCGGCCAGATCTGCCATCCGCTGTCCTTCGGCGATCCAGCGTCCGCGTTCGGCGGCATCGGGCGAATGAAATCGGCAACTTGTATCCAGGCACGAGATTGTCAAAGCGTGATCCGCTAATGTGCGTTTGGTGGATGCCAGTTCCTTTCCTGAAAAGACCGGCAACTTCCAGAGCGAGTCTTCGCCCTGCACAAAACGCAACTCAATGCCGTCATAGCACTCGCGCGCGGCCATCGCGATGATTTGTGGCATCGCCCAGTCCGGGCAGGCGAGCGTTGAGAATGAAACTCTCATGCTCACGTCATCCGGTCCAGCATGGAAGTTGTCACCCGATTCTCAACTCTCTTGCCGCTGAAAAATCTTTCCAGGTCATCCAATACCACGCGCGCGATGCCTTCCCTCACTCGCCGTCCACTCCCCGCGATATGTGGGGTAACGATCGCGCCTAGCATGGACCGCAACGGATCTCCCGTGGGAAGCGGTTCCTGCGGATCGGTCACGTCGAGGGCACAACGCAGCCGCCCGCGCTGCACCTGGGTCCTGAGAGCGTCCAGGTCGAGCAGGCCACCACGGGCAATGTTGATGACACAAGCGCCGTCCGGAAGGTGAGACAGATTCTGCCGACCCAGCAGGCCCCGGGTCTGTTCGGTCAACGCCGCTGTTAGGACTAGCAACCGAGCCTGGGGTAGCAACTTCTGTAAGCCAACGAAACGCACGGGATACTGCCGCGATAGAGAGCGCGGGGCGTACGGGTCATGAACCAACCACTCGATGTCGAAGCCTCGCAGCAAGTCCACGAGTGCGCGACCGATCCGGCCAAAGCCGATCATGGCTACCGTCTGCCCGATCAGTGATTCGGAACTACCGTGGAGATGTACTTCGTCATAGATCTTGTTCGAGCGCGTTCGCAGTTCGGAACGATAGAAGTCTACGTTGCGTGAACAATACAAAAGCAGAGCGGCGCCCATCTCAGCAGTGGCGCGCGCCATGGGGGCGGGAGCGTTGGTGATGGTCAGGCGTTTGAATAAAGAACGCGAGAAGCGCGATTTCACTTCGCCTCCGCAGTGCGCAATCATCCGCAGTTGCGGAGCTAGGAGGCGCAAGTCGTCGCCGAGATGGGGGCTGTCCCAGGTCGTCACCAGCGCCTGTGCTGTGCTCAAGCATTTCCTGAAATCCGCGGTGAGTTTGCTGGTCCCTTGCCGTTCCCATCGGAATAGACGGCTCAAGCGCCGTTGTTCTTGCCGAGAGAAAAATGATGCAAACAGTTCTTCTCCAGCACTAATCAGAAGGGAAGGACTGGGCATGGCGGGACCGAGTATAGCATTCGGATAGCGACTAGTTCTTTCGTTTGTTGTTTCTTGTCTTCTATTTCAGTGGAAAACAAAGTATAAGGAAGCCTGGCTTTTCTATGGCAGGCGCAAACTTCGTGGACTACGCGGTCATCGCCCTCTACGCGCTCCTGATGGTGCGTGTGGGCTTCTACGTTCTGCGCTTCAACCGGGGTGCAGCAGAGTATTTTCGGGGTGGGAGCCGCATTCCCTGGCTGGTGGCCGGCCTGAGTTGTTTCATGGCTGGCTTCAGTGCCTGGACGTTCACCGGGGCAGCCGGCGTCGCATATCGCTCGGGTATCGCAGCCATCGGGCTCTACATCGGAAACGCCTTAAGTTTCCTGCTCGGCTACTTCGTGTTCGCCAAGCGCTGGCGGCGCAGCCGCATCACCACGGTGATGGAATATCTCTCGGGGCGCTTCAACCCAGCGACTCATCAGGTTTTTTCCTGGACTACGATCGTGTTCCAGCTGTTTACCAGCGCCAGCACGCTGTTTGGCCTTAGCCTATTCGTGTCTTCCGCCTGCGGTTTTCCTGTGACCTGGACCATTCTCGGCGCCGGCGCACTGATCGTTTTTTACTGCGTTCTGGGAGGCCTGTGGGCCGTGGTCGTTACCGATTTTCTGCAAGCCTCCATCCTCATGCCGTTTTGCATGGTTCTCGTCGTCATGTCTCTCGCCCGCGTAGGCGGAGTGAGCGGTCTGGTGCATTCACTGCCGCCGGAAATGAAAACGCTGCATGTTTCGGGAGAGTTTGGCTGGCTCTACATTGCTTCATGGACGGTCATGGTCGCGTTCGGCTACAACACCAGCGCCATGGCACAGCGCTACTTCAGCGTCGACGACGAGCGTTCGGCGCGCAAAATCGCATTGCTGTGCTGCGGATTGTTTTTCGTCGGGGCCTTCCTGTGGTTCATTCCGCCCATGGCGATGCGCGTGGTCTATCCGGAACTTCCCCGGATGGGCCTACCGAATGCCAGCGAGGCGGCTTACGCAGTCGCCAGCCTGACGTTGCTGCCGCATGGCCTGATCGGAATCATGTTAGCTGCCATGTTTAGCGCCACCATGGCCAATCTTTCGGCTCAGTTCAATGTGAAATCTGGGATCCTCACCAAGGATGTATATCAGTCGTTGTTCCGAAAGAACGCGGGAGAACACGAACTGCTGGTCGTGGGTTGGGTCACGACGTTCCTGGTCGGGGGAGCGACGACCGTGATCGCCGTGATTATGGCCGCCAGCGGGCAGAGCGTTTTCCAGATCATGCTCACATTCAACACCCTCATGTCGCTGGCTTACGGGCCTCCCGCGTTGCTCGGGCTGGTCGTGCGTCGGACGCCTCCATGGTCTGGGCTGGCCTCATTCGCAACGGGACTGATTCTGGGTATGCTCGGTGCCTTCGTCTATCACTGGTCACTCATTCAGCAGGTCGCGATTATTATTCCTGCGTCCTTCGGAGTTTTCTTCCTGACAATGCTCTTCGACCGGGGAGATACGCCCGGGCGGGCGCTCTTGTTCAGGAACCTGAATACGCCCGTCGATGTTGCCACGGAACTGAAGGATTCCGAGGACTTCACGGCTCCCGTATTCCGTTTTCTGAGCCGTACGATTTCCTTCATTGGATTGTTGAGTCTGGTGTTGCTCTTCACCGTGCCGCCCAATCAGCGGATGACGGTTGTTTGGTTTGCTGGGCTCACGGCAGCGGTGGGAGGGTCTCTTTGGTTCGTGCGCGGAACCGCGAACGTCTCAGAGCCAACGCCGGATAACAATGGATCACCTATTCCGGCACCGCTTGAGTAATTCGCTATGATTCGTCTTGGATTGATTGGCTGTGGAGCACATGCAGAGAGCGGGCATGCTGTCCCCCTTGCTCGATACAAAGCCGCGCATGCCGGCGAAGTCCTTCTGGCTGCGGTTTGCGATCTGCGGATCGAACGTGCGCTCGACTTCGGCAGAAAGTATGGCTTTCTGGCGGCTTATCGAAACGTCGACGAAATGCTCAGCCAAGAAAACCTCGATGGCTGCATCGCCGTCGTGCCGCCGGAGAATATTTCTGAACTTGGAATCAAACTGCTGAACCTGGGTATTCCCTGCGTAGTGGAAAAGCCTCTCGGAGCATCGCTGGCCGAGGCGCAGGCGCTCCGGGACTGCGCTGCCGCAACGAAGACTTCGAATATGGTTTCCGTGAACCGGCGCTTCATGCCGGTTCTCAAGCGAGCGATCGAGTGGACCAGCAATGCCGGCCGTCTTCGCTACGTACACTGCACTCTCGCCCGGCACGCCCGCCAGGAGCCCGAGTTCCTCTGGGCCACAGCGGTCCACGCGGTAGATACTTTGTGCCACATAGCGGGTCAGGTTGTCGCATTTGACGTGCGCACTCTGAAGGCGCCCTCAGGAGCAACAGCGTGGTACGCCCTGGACCTGCAGTTCGAGAACGGAATTTCTGGACGTGTCGATGTGCTGCCTTCAGCGGGAATGGTGGAAGAAACCTATGACCTATTCGGCGACGGCTTCCGCTCGTCCGTCACTTGCCCCTTCGGTCCCCAACTCGGGTGGCGCTGCTTCCGGGACGGCAGACGCGTCGAAGAGGAAAATGTATCCGCTGAGACGCCTGAAGACATTGTGAATGGTTGCTATGACGAAGCTGCAGCGTTTATTGAAGCCCTACGCGGCGGTACTCCAAAGCCATCGATTGCCGAAATGTTTCCGTCGGTCGAACTCTGCTTCGCGATCGCTCGGATTGCGAACGATAGCTCGGCTCGCTAACGCAAGTCTGCGGCGAAATCGATTCCTAGCGGCAGCCCTCAAACGCCCTTTCGCCAGCCGTGATCGTTCTCTCCCTTGAGTTCCACGGTGATTGAGCCGTCCGGGTCAACTGGCTGTTCACATGCCCAGGCGATCGGCTTTCTTACGCCGCTGCGAATCTCAAGCTGGGCGGAAAGATTGACCTTGCCGCTGTAGCCCTGAGGAAGCAGAAAGGACGCTTGCCGGAGGCCGCCGCCGTGAGGATGTCCTGCATCGAGCGCTCCTCGCAAACTGATTTTTCCGTCGGGGCTTTCCAAGTGCAGCCACAGAACTCCCGGAACCCCTGCTACTCCACGGTTGCTGACGCATACGATCACTTCGAAAGTGCCATACCTCTTTCGTTGCCATACCCACGAGGGCCGCAGACGGTATCCCAGACCGGTCCGGAGACGTTCGAATCCGCGAGGGTACACCTCGTTGTACCGCGTCAGATTGTCCGCTTCGGTCCACAGGGCCCAGTAATTCGCGCGCAGATCGAGAACGTGCAGCATGTAGTTTTCCATCACGTTGATTCCGGTCACGTCTGGTTTGAGTGTCTGCGTGTCGTACTGGCGGAGGTAACCATCCTCGAGGATGGCCGCGGTCCAAGGCGGGCGATTGGCTAGCTCATCGATCTGAATCGGTTCCTCGACGATAATACTGTCCGATCGCATCCACGCGCCTGTCCGCACGGCCATGTCAATCACGGTGCGGTTGCCGACGTTGCTGATATCTGGCTGCGTATTGACCGCGAGGGGCGTTTTCTTCCATGTGTCGAGTTGACGCGCCGTCATATTCACGAAAGTTCGCTCCGCTGTGACGTAATCCGGGAAAGGATTGGGAAAGTTGCTGGTGTGTCCTTCGCCCCAGAAGCCGTACTGCATCAGATCCATCCATTCGATTAGTGGATCACCCTCAAACTCGGCCGCCAATAAATCGTTCAACTCCGCGAATGCTTTCTGAAATTCGGGATGGTCATAGCGCGGTTCCCGAAATTGGGCATCGCTCTGGCCGGGGATGCGTCCGATTTTTACTAGCGGAATTCGCTCGCGCAAGAATGGAGGAAGGGCAACCTGTTCCGGCTGAAAAGAATAGTTGGACAACTGAATACGAAACGCGACGCGCAGGCCTTTGCGCTTGGCCGCGTCCATCGTCAGAGCCCAAACCGGATCGAGATCGAGCCGTCCCGGGCGAGATTGCACGTTGCGCCAATCGCAGCGAATGTAGAGAACATCCACGAACGGCAGGCTGGAGATCTTCTCCACGTGCTGCTCGAGCGTTTCCCGGCCCGCCCGCGCAGCCAATGACGGCCCGCTCTCTTCCCAGGTGTAGCCGACTAGTCCGAGTCCAGGATTACGGAGAGGCCGTTCGGATGGCGTGGTAAACAGCACTGTTTGCCAGCCCTGGTCCTGGTCGATATCAAACGGACCCTGATTCAGGCGTTCTGCGGTGGCCGGACCAAAGTGTAGGTCGCAGCCTTGAGACGGGTGAGTTGAACCACCGGCTCGGGCTAATGCCGGCAACAGTACTGCACCTTTCAACAGATCTCTGCGACGCATTTGCGTGGTTTCCTTTTGGGGCGGAATTTTGTCAAAAGGCGAGAACAAAAATCTTACGACAAACTGCCGAGCACCCGACCTTGTTAATTTTCTACGAGCGTGCCGTTGAGAATTAAGGTCAACCCCCCGGAGTTGTGCGCGACGCCGACATCGGTGCAGTTATTCAAGATGAAATCAGCGCCCGCGCGCCACAGCTCTGCCTCTTCGACGGTGGTACGGAAAGCGATGACTCTCGCCCCAGCCGCCTTGCCGGCGCGGATCCCCGCGGGAACATCTTCCACCACAACGCACTCAGACGCGGTAAATCCCAACTTTGCGGCGGCCTTTACAAATGGTTCTGGATGCGGCTTGCCCAGCGTCACGTCGGTGGAGGTCACGATCCGCTCTGGAACCGGTAAACCGGCCGCGCGCAGCCGGACTTCGGCCAGCGACCGCGTGCAGGAAGTCGCAATCGTCCAAAGTTCCGCCGGAAGCTGCAGCAGCAATTCGCGCGCTCCGGGAAGGGTTATGATTCCGTCCGCGTCCTGCATCTCGCGACGCTCAATCTCGCGGTTTTCCGCCGCGTGATCAGCATTCGGTAAATATTCCCGTACCGTGGCTAGACTGGGCCGGCCGTGGACGCGAGCAACAACCTCATCGGGGTCAAAGCCGTGTTCCAAGGCCCATTGCCGCCAAACTCGTGTAACCGCAGGGGTCGAATCGATCAAGACACCGTCCAAGTCAAACAGAACACCGCTGCAACGAATTTCATTCATTTCCGGCCTCGTGCGGGCAGTGAACCACGCAAATCCGGACAAGCAAGCGTTTGATTGTCACTTTACTTTCGTTTACTGTATCATGCGTTTCGAATTCTTTCTTATTTGCATCGAGAAAGGCTGGAACCATCTGATGTCGGTTACTTCCGTCCCGCCGGCTGATTGGCTGCAAACGATCTGCAAATCTCAACCGATCGCGGCCGAAATGCTGGCGCGAAGCCCCGAAGAGCAGCACCGGCTGGGCTATTTCCACACGCTGCGCGAAATTTGCCAGCAGCCTTCGACGTGGATATGTACGAGTGAGTTAATGAGGCAATCCGCGCCTGCCTTATCCCGGTTAATCGAAGGAATTTCCAGCCTCACCTTCTCTGGCTCGGGCAGTTCTGACTATGCTGGCGACTGCGTGCGCATGGCGCTGCAGAGGGAACTCGCCATCAATACCCGGGCCGTCCCGGGAGGCACGCTCCTCACGCACGGCAGCCGTGCTCTCCCCATTGGCAGACCGGGATTGATGGTGTCGCTGGCGCGTTCAGGAGACAGCCCAGAGAGCGTGGGCGCGCTCGCCCTGATGCTCAAGATCGAGCCCAAGATCCGCCATCTCGTGCTGACGTGTAACGGGCAAGGAAAACTGGTGACCACCTTCCAGGATAATCCCAAGGTGACGGCAATCACGCTTGACGAGCTTACAAACGACAAGAGTCTGGTGATGACCAGCAGCTTCACAAATCTGCTGCTGGCCGCGCGCTTCCTGGGCCTGCTGGGACATCCAGATCGATATCGGGAAGTCTGTGAACATCTGAGCGGGATCGCTTCGGATCTGATACATAGGCATCTTGGGACGTTGGCTGAGGTGGCGAAGGCTCCCTTTAGGCGTGTCCTGTTCCTAGGCAGCGGTTCGCATTTTGCCGGAGCGCGGGAGGCTGCACTCAAAATGCTCGAAATGACAGCAGGCCGGGTGAGCACGATGTGTGAGAGTTACCTCGGCCTCCGACATGGTCCTATGAGCTACGTGCAGCAAGACACTCTGGTGATGTGCTTCTTGTCTTCACATCCGACGCTGCGGGCTTACGAGACCGACCTGCTGCTTGAACTGGATAAAAAGGGGTTGGGGATGCGGAAGGTCATTATTGGCGAAAAGATACCAGTCGAACTGATCCGAGGCCATGACGCGGCGATCGAGTGCCAAGGCTTGAGCCGGCTAGGAGACGAAGACTTTACGGCGATCTGTGTCATTGCCGGGCAACTCCTGGCCTTCTTTCGCTCCCTCGGCGAGGGATTGCGTCCCGATTCGCCTTCCGAAGACGGGGTTATCAGTAGAGTGGTTCAGACTTTCGCTCTGTACTGTCCCGAGCCCTGAGGGCGGCGTCCAAGTTCGCGTACCGTGGCAGTTCGGGGGAGGGTTCCCGCCACCTTCGCTTTTGTTTCTTCATTTTTCTTCATTTACTATTCTTTGTTTACTTTTGGCATTCAATGTGATAGAAAGCTCCGCGATAGAAACTCACCGCAATTCTTGGGGGATCACTATGAAGTCGGTGAAATGCTTTGCGTTACTTCTCACCCTGCTAATGGGCGCCGCCAATTTAGTGTTCGCGCAAGGAACTGACTTGGGCACAATCCGAGGCACCGTGAAGGACGCGAGTAGTGCGGTCATTGGCAACGCGAAAGTGACCGTCACCGACCTCGAGACGAACACTTCGCGGCAGACCAATACGAATGGAGCGGGCGATTTTGAGGTCTTCGGCCTGAAGTCCGGCCGCTATAAGGTATCGGTCACTGCGGGTGGGATGACTACGGAAGAGATTAACGATGTGCTTGTGAATGCAAGTTCGACTGTGGGGGTCGACGTAACCCTGCGTGTGTCCGGGGGCGGGGAAAAGATTGAGGTCTCGGCGTCAGCTGTGACTATCAATACCGAGAATCCAACCATTAGCGACACCATCGGTCATCAGTCCGTGATTGATCTGCCACGCGACACTCGCGATATCTATTCGTTCTTGTACTTGAATCCTAATATCACGGGGGCGGACGAACCGGGAGATTTCAAGTTCATCGGCGGACAAAGCTATGGTGGCAGTTTCTCAGTAGACGGACAGCGCTCCAACGGAGGTATATTCGGTTCCCAAACCGACAGCAAGCCTTCGCTCGAGGCGGTCGACGAACTCAACGTTCTCTCCAACAGCTTTAGCGCGGAATACGCGGGTACAGCGAACATTCGCATTACCACCAAACGCGGGCAAAATCAGTTCCACGGTTCGGCTTTCTACAACAATGCCAATTCGGCCCTGGCTGCACTCTCGCTGCAGGATCTTGCTGGGATCGCTGATTTTCAGCCGAATGCATTTGCCTCGAAATATCCCACGCCCTATTTCAACATCAATGATCTCGGCGGATCCTTAGGTGGCCCGATTAGAGGACTAAAACGCACATGGTTTTTTGCGGCTTATGAGCGGGACTACGACGTTTCGCCCGCGAACATCTCGACGACAAAACTTGCTCATCCGTCGCTTTGGACAGGAAATTTTTCCGGGATGACGGACAATAGCGGGTCCACGCCGGTGTATAACGAACCCGACGTGCCCGCTGGTGTCGTGCTCACGGCACAAGAGATTGCTGACGATACGGTTGGTGGCGCCGGCCAGCAGTTTTTACAAATACCGTCGCGGCTCCTGAACCCGTCGGTTCAGACTCTGATTACCAAGTACTTTCCGCACATTGGCACAACGGCGCCTATTGATCCAACGACAGGCCGGATTCCTAGCTTTCAGACGCAACTGCCTGGACGGGACACGCTGGATACCGGCTCTCTGCGCATCGATCATGATTTCAGCGAAAAAGATCACGTTTACGCCAGCTATAACACATCAGCGGAAACCAGTGCGACAAGTCCGGTTGTGGCTCCGTATACGGGACTTGGTCTGACGCAAAATAATCGTCAAAATCAAACCGTGCAACTTTCTTACACGCGTATCTTTAAGTCGACTCTCGTCAACGAAGCGCGCGCTGGATTCAACAAGCAGAATTTGCTGGAGCACAGCAACACCACGCTGGAAGGTTTCCTCTCCAGCATCGGTTTTGATGCGGCTGATATCACGGCTTATGGTTCGGTGGTTGGTCCGTTTGCGCTGACTACGCTCGGGCATCCCGCCATCAGCTTCAACAACACCTTTGCGACTTTTACCAACGGCGGCCGCAATACATATCGGCCGCAGGATCAGGATCTGATCACTTTCGGAGACACTCTGACATGGGTACGGGGAAAGCACAATCTGCGGGTGGGAGCGGATTTTGTGCGCAATCAGGCGGTGGACGGGTTTGCCCTTAATCGCGGAAACCCCCGAGGCTCGATGACCTACACGAACCCCACCACTTGTGCCGCCAATCCCTGTGTTGATAGCAATGCGGATCCATTTGCAGAGTTTCTGTTGGGCCTGCCGCCAACCAGTGCTAGCTATGTCTTGCAGGCGCGGCCTCCAATGAATGTCTATAACTGGGAGGAAGGATACTACGCTCAGGACGACTGGAAAGTTTCGTCAAAGCTCACATTGAACGTCGGTCTTCGCTATGACCTGATCACTCCTTTTATCGAAAAGGACGATCTGTTGATCAACTTCGACCCCGCGGGCAAGAATCCGACTGGAAATCCGGGAGTGTTCATCATTCCCTCGGCGAAGACTTTGCCCTACGTGGACACGCGGATCGCGAGCTATGGATATATCACCGCTTCGCAGGCGGGTTTGGGCCGTGGCCTTGTGCGTACGGACAAGAACAATATTGCACCGCGCCTGGGCTTCGCCTACAGGATAGGGGGTAAATCGGTGTTGCGAGGGGGCTGGGGCGTCTTCTATCCGACTTCCGCAGCGCAGGGAATCCGCGACGCCATCGGAACCAATCCATTCAACCAGGGAGTTACCTCGAGAACGACGCTCCAGGGATGGCCAAGCGCTTCGCAGGATGGGATCAGTCCTATCACCGGTGGAACGGTACAAGGATTTGGCAATTCTGTGACCGCCAATGCCATACCGTTAGGCCTCCAAAGTCCACGCATCCAGCAATACAACGTTACCTTTGAACGCGAGATCGTGCGCGATGGAACTCTGCGGGTATCTTATCTCGGCACACACATGAACGGCTTAATTGCGGGCAAGGATTTAGATGAGCTTGCTCCGAACACGACTCCTTTCGGTACAACTCAGGGAGACGGTGTCACGATCTGCGATCCTACGCAGGGAGACTGTGCCTACTCGCCAGCGGACTTGGCTCGACTGCCCTACCCGCTAGTCGGTGAGTTTCTGCTCACCTACGGAAACTACGGGTATGCAAACTCCAACTCCTTCCAAACCGAATTCACGCGGCGCTACAAGACCGGCTTTATGTTGGATATGTCCTACACATATCTCGATCAGAAGAGCAGTGCATTGGACACCGCGAACTCCAGCCTGGGTGGAATCGCCTATAACCCATTTAACCCTAACTCGGACTACGGCACCGATGGCTACGTCTCCAGGCACCGTTTCATTGCCTATGGAATTTACGATCTGCCCGTCGGACGGACCCATCGAATTGGCCATTCGTTCTCGAGGCTGGCTGACACTCTACTTGGCGGCTGGCAGACGACTTTCAACATGTTTGCCAAATCCGGACAAGGTTTTACGCCGTTCTGGGCATGCGATGACTGTGATCCGGTAGAGCCCGGGAACATCGCGGTTTCATCGATCGATGCAGTGGGAGATTTCAACACCGAGCCCTCATTCCGTCCGCTAGTATTGAACAACAGCATCAATACCGGGAAAAAAGGGAGTAACGCCATCATTTGGAACGCCGGTTCGTTTGGGCTGCCCTCGGTCGGAGCTGACCTGTTAAGCAATGCGGCCGTTGCCAAGAGGAATATGCTGACGGGCCCAGGCGCTTGGGGCTTGAATTTGGGTATTCACAAGGCCTTCCCAATCGGAGAGCGCGTGGTGGCAACCCTCGGGGCTGATTTCGACAATATTTTCAATCACCCCCTGCTTGCGCCGGATGCTAACTTCGGCGGCGGTGGAGGCACGTTCGCAGAACTGGGCGACTTTAACATCAGGGTCGACCAAACCACCGGAGCGGTGCTGCCGATTGCAGCTTCCGACGTCAACATCAATCCCGTTTTTGGCCAACTGACAAATAGTTTCCCCCAGGAAGGCGTGCTCAGCCAGCGGACCATTCGTCTGCGGCTGCGAATCACTTTCTAGTTGCAGGCATGAGTTAGCGTGGGGAACTGGAGTGGCTGTGCTCGAGCGAGGGGCGACAGCCACACGATCCGATGAAACTCCATTTTTTTGGCGCAATTATTGTCGTAGTGTGCTTTACGAGCGCTTTTGCCGAGCGGCCCGGAGGTTTTCGCGTCATTGGGCCGGGCGGTGGCGGTGCCATGTTCAATCCCACCATCAGCCCGCACGACCCCAACACCGTACTGATCTCCTGCGACATGACTGGTTCTTACATTACTCATGATGGCGGGCGCAGTTGGCGCATGTTTAACTTGCGCGGCGTCGTGAATTTCTTTGTCTTCGACCCGCTGGATCCGAAGACGATATATGCTCACGCGACGGGTTTATGGCGCAGCACGGACGACGGCGAACGGTGGGATCTGGTGTATCCCAGTCCTTCGGCGGTCAAGGGCGTGAAGATGAGTTCGGATCACTCCGACGAGCAGATTCTTGCCGATCCGGATCCATTGAGCGAGATTGCAGCCTTGGCGGTTGATCCTTCCGACTCCAAGACTCTTTACGCCGCCGCTGGGACTAAGGAGAGTCCCGCGCTCTTTGCTTCGCACGACTACGGAAAGAGTTGGCAAAAACAAGTGGGCTTGCCCGATGTTCCGCGTCATCTCTGGGTGGACCCGAATTCCGCGGCCGATGGCCGTAGATTGTTTCTAGCAAGCGCACACGCGATCACGATAATTAGTCCCGGAGGTGTGCGCGGTTTCCCGTTCCCCACGCCTATCAGTGACATTTCGATGGGTTTTGATTCGGGTCCGCAGGCGACTATTTATGCCACTTCAGAGCAGGGCATCTACCTTTCGAATGATGCAGGGGCGAATTGGCGCAAGAGTGACCTGCCGGGCGTGGGAGCGAAAGTGCGTGCCATCGCGACCAGTCTGCATCATCCGGAGACGGCATACGTCTCCTACGATCAGCTAAAGGCCGATGGAGAGTCGTGGATGGGCGTCGCCAAGACCACCAACTCTGGCTCCGCCTGGAAGTTGGTGTGGAAAGAATCAGCGGTAGCCGCAAAGAACGTGAACGACGCTTGGATCACGGAGCGCTTCGGGCCCGCTTGGGGAGAGAATCCTCTCGCCCTTACGGTGGCTCAGCAGGACGCAAATCTGGCGTATGGTACGGACCTCGGAAGAACCATGCGGACGATTGACGGAGGCGCAACGTGGGCAGCGGTCTATTCACGCAAAGTGAATGACGCCGGCTGGACCAGCCTTGGTCTTGATGTCACCACCAGCTACGGAATTCATTTCGACCCATTTGATCCAAAACGCCAGTTCATCACCTACACCGATATCGGACTCTTCCGCAGCGAGGACGGCGGCGTCTCGTGGACTAGTTCAACGGCCGGAGTTCCCAGAGATTGGATGAACACAACGTATTGGGTCGTTTTTGACCCCAAGCTGCGCGGCCGGATGTGGAGTGTGAACAGCTATACTCATGATCTTCCTCGCCCCAAGATGTGGCGGCATAACTCAGTGCTGCATTACAAAGGTGGCGTCTGCCGCAGTGATGACGGCGGAAAGCACTGGACCAAATCGAACGCCGGGATGGACGAGACCGGCGCAACCCATATCCTGCTCGATCCCACCAGCCCTGTCGATGCACGAGTATTGTACGTAACCGGTTTTGGACGAGGAGTCTACAAAAGTTCGGACGGCGGTCGTACTTGGGCACTGAAGAACAGCGGCATCACTCAAGAGCAGCCGTTCGCGTGGCGGTTGGCGAGAAGCTCGAATGGAACTCTCTACGCGGTGATCGCGCGACGGTCGGAGGATGGAAGCATCGGCAACGCTGGCGATGGCACTCTGTACCGGTCGACCGACGGAGCGGAGCACTGGCAACCGGTTTCGTTGCCTGAGGGAACGAATGGACCAAATGGCCTCGCCATCGATCCAGAGTCGCCAGATCGACTTTACCTCGCCGCCTGGGCTCGAGCGACCGGAGAACATGGAGATGGCGGAGGAATATTTCTCTCGGAGAATGGCGGCAAAAGCTGGACGCAGGTGCTCGACAAGGATCGCCACATTTACGACATCACGATTGATCCGCAAGACCCCAATGTGCTCTACGCGGCTGGCTTTGAATCGTCGGCCTGGCGATCGGCAGACCGCGGGTTGCACTGGACACGGATTCCCGGATTTAACTTCAAGTGGGGGCATCGGGTGATTCCCGATCCCCTGCATCACGATGAGGTCTACATCACGACGTTCGGCGGAAGCGTGTGGCATGGTGCGATTACTGGGCAACAGCGGAGCGGGGACATCGCCACGCCAGTTCTCGATCCTGGGCAGTAAACGGAGGAGGTAGGTGATCAATCGGCGCCAATGGCTGTATGGAATGGGTCTGGTGGCAGGGTCTGGAATGCAAGTAAGCAGGGGCGCCAGTGTTCCGGCCGAAAACGCACCGCAACCCGTGTCCTTGGAGCTTTCTCAGTACGAGCCAAGAAGTATGCTCCACGTGCACGAGTCCCACGTCGAGCGTTCGAGATTTCCACTCATCGATTTCCATACCCACATCTCCGGCTCGAGAAAATCGGAGAACGGGGTTGAACTCTCGCCCGATCGCGAATACCTGGGATCTCCTCAGGAACTGCTCGCGGTAATGGACCGCAAGAACATTCGGGCGATGGTCAACCTGACTGGTGGCTACGATCATGGCCTCGCCGAAGCTGTCTCCAAGTACGACCGAGCATATCCCGGCCGTTTTTACACCTTCACCGAGCCTTCTTATTCCCGCTTCAAGGAACCGGACTATCCGAAGCTGCAGGCACAGGCCATCGAGCAAGCGCATCGCGATGGCGCGCGAGGCCTGAAGATTCTCAAAACATTGGGACTCTACCTTCGTGAAAATATCACCTCGGGTTCGCTGGTGAAAATTGATGACGCGCGTTTTGATCCCATGTGGGACGCCTGTGGCCAGCTCAATTTTCCGGTGGCGATTCATGTTTCGGATCCGATCGCATTCTTCACCCCTACCGATCGCTTCAACGAGCGCTACGAGGAATTGAACAACCATCCGGATTGGTCGTTCCATGGCGGGGACTTTCCCAGTAATGCCGAGTTGATCGCGGCTCGTAACCGCGTCATCGCTCGACATCCCAAGACGCAGTTTGTTGTCCTGCACGTAGGCAACTTCGCGGAAGATCTGCAAAACGTGTCGGAGAATCTGGACCGCTATCCGAACATGTTCGTGGATCTGGCGGCGCGCATCGGAGAACTCGGACGCCAGCCGAGAACAGCGAGTAAGTTCTTCGATAAGTATCAGGATCGGATTCTGTTTGGCACGGATGCGACCCCGCATGGTGACGAGTTTCCGCAGCAGGTCTTCAACGACAAGCTGTACGAGATCTATTTTCGTTTTCTCGAAACCGAAGACGAATACTTCGACTATGCTCCAGCTAAAATCCCGCCGCAGGGTCGCTGGAGAATTTACGGGATTGGATTGCCGGAGACGATCCTTAAAAAGGTGTACTACGAGAACTCTACCCGGATATTGCGAATCTGATGCGACGCCATTTCCATCTCATTGTCTTCCTGACCCTGGCAACACTGTCTCAGGCGCAAGTGCGTGTGTGGGAAGGGACGCTCGCTCTACCCACTTTCGAAGAGGGAATGCCTGATCCGAATCCTCCGTTTGACCAGTTCTCGAACAACAAGATCAACTATCCCTACGTTCTGCGCGAGAATCTGACCAGCCACCGCGTGAATCACGACTGGCGCGCCATCTATCTGGAAAATGAATACCTGAAGTGTTCCGTGCTGCCTGACATTGGGGGGCACCTTTACACCTGTGTTGACAAGATATCGGGACAGTCAATGTTCTACGCCAACACCTCCATTAAGAAGGCGGCTGTGGGCTATCGCGGAGCTTGGGCAGCTTTCGGCATCGAGTTCAACTTTCCGGTTTCCCACAACTGGGTGAGCATGTCGCCGGTGGATTTCGCCTTCCACAAAAATGCGGACGGCAGCGCCTCTGTGATCGTGGGAAACGTTGATCGCGTTTACGGAATGGAGTGGACCGTCGAGTTGATGCTTCGGCCGAAGTCAACGCTCCTGGAGGAGCGTGTGAGCCTCAGCAACCGCAGCGACGTCAGGCATCGTTTTTACTGGTGGAACAATGCAGCGGCGCGAGTTTCGGACGACTCGCAGATTGTTTACCCCATGCGCTTCGCCGCGAGCCATGGTTTCACGGATGTTGTTCGCTGGCCCGTCGATGAGGACGGCCACGACTTGAGCGTCATTCGCAATCATGTTCACGGCGCAGTATCACTTTTTGTGCATGGAAGCCGCGAGGAATTTATGGGCGTTTGGCACCCCGCAACCAGAACCGGTACGGTGCACTTTGCCCAGTACGAAGATCTACCCGCCAAGAAAATCTGGTCGTGGGGCGTGGACGAAGAGGGCATGGACTGGCGCAAGGCGCTCTCCGACGACGCCAGTGGATACATTGAAATCCAGGCTGGATTGTTTCGCAATCAAGAGACGTATGCTTATCTGGCGCCGCGGCAGTCTATTCACTTTTCGGAGTATTGGATGCCGGTTCGGGAGATTGGCGGCATCTCGCGCGCCAATCTGTCGGGGGTGCTGAGTCTTGCGCGCCATGGCAACACGTTGGTTGTAGGATTCAATGCCAATCGTGGTTTTCCTAAGGCTACCGTTTTCATCTTGAACGGTAGCAGTCGCTTATTCAGCGAGAAAGTTGATCTCGCCCCCGAACGTGCCTGGGCTCACGAACTTCCCGTCCTCGACTCGCAGGCTAAATACACCGTCCAGATTCGGGACGCACTGGGAGCGGTGCTGATCCGACATACGGAAGGCGAATATAACTGGACTCCGGAGTCTGAAATTCAGGTTGGTCCTCAGTCTTCCTACCTCATGCCCGATCCGGAGCGGAGGACATGCGATGACTGGATTGAACTCGGGAAGGATCTTGAACTGAACGGGAAAAATCTTCAAGCGCTCGATACCTACAAGGAAACACTTCGTAGATTTCCCGGCAGCTTCAGTGCCTTGAAATCGGCTGGGCGCCTGACCGCGAGCCTGCTGCGATTTGACGAAGCGAAGAGGTTCCTTGAGCAGGCGCACGCACGCGATACGTCTGACCCGGAAATGTCGTATTACCTTGGGATTGCATACGATGGCCTTGGCGAAACGCGGAAAGCGCGGACTTCATACGAGGACGCCCAGCGATTTGCCTCATTTCGCGCCGCTGGTGCCCTGCGTCTCGGAGAGATGCTGGCACGGGATGGCGATCTGGAAGAAGCCGAGTGTCATCTCAGCGAAGCAGTTCGAGCCGTACCTAACGACGCGCGTGCAATCGAAGAGTTGGTTGCGGTAAAAATCGCGTCCGGGAAGGTGGAAGAAGGGAAGACGCTGGCGCGTCAGGGAATCGCACTTTTTCCGCTGAGCTATCTTCTCAGCGAAGAGCTCGGCGATCCCAACCTCAAGCAGCTTGCAAATGACTCAATTCGCGTGCTGAACCTTGCCGCTGAATACATGCGTCTCGGACTGTACCAGCGGGCACTGACAGTGCTCTCGCGGGACTACCCGTCGCCACCCCTTGATCAGACTGAACCGGGCGCGCTGTCGCCCGATAGTCACCCGATGATCGCGTACTTCCGCGGATTTTGCCGCGAGCGTCTCGGACAATCGGGAGTGTCCGACTACAAGATCGCGTCGAAACTCTCGACCGCCTACGTTTTCCCCAGCTCGGCCGAAGAACTCACCGTCCTGAGTGCCGCCGTGCGTACAAACTCTCAGGATGCTACGGCGCAATATCTACTGGGCACGTTAGATTTCTCCCGCGGATTGACGGACTCGGCGCTGGAAGAGTGGTCGCTGGCTCGCAAGTCGAACCCGCAAGTTCCCGTTCTCGATGCGAGTCTGGGGCTGGCTCTGCTGCACGAGAAGCATGACGCTGAGCAAGCCCTCTCCACTTTCCGGGACGGACTGCAGAGCGACGCAAACAACGTCACCGTGTACCTGGGTGCGGACCAAGCGCTCAGCCTATTGTCGAAACCCGCCAGCGAACGAGTGCAAGTTCTCGAGAGGTATCCGGATCTCGCGGATGCGCCTTCCAGCCTGATCTTCGAACTGATTCTCAATCTGGCTGAGGCCGGCGATTTTCAACGCGCCGAGAGTCTGTTCCATAACCGATTCTTTCCACGGGAAGAAGGCGGGACGAACGTCCGCCAGGTTTGGGTTGAAGTCGAATTGCAAAAGATTCTTGCGTCGGTAAGGGACGGTCACTGCGCAGACGTTGTCGTTGTGGCAGGGCACTTGGGCACGCCGGTACCCGATCTTCCATTTACACATGACGGGCTGGAACCGATTCTGCAATCCGCGCGGACGACCTATCAGTTGGGTACTGCTTATGCCAGCTGCGAAAGGCCCGAGGAGGCGGCAAAGAAATTCCAGCTGGCTTCGACAGCTTCCGCTCCTGACCAGGTGTTGTGGGCTTGGCGGGCAGCACAGAGACTACCCGGGTTCGACACGAAGCAATGGCAGGAGCGCCTGCAGAATGCTCTCGCACAGGGAAGGAGTCACAGCGACACCAGCAGCTATACCAGTTGGTGGGACTACACGGCTGGTACGCTCGCGCGCGCACTCGGCAATCAGCAGGAAGCGGACCAGAGATTTCAGAAGGCGCTGCTGCTCCCTGACCGGATGCTCGCGTACCACTTCACGCGCATGGCACGCGCCGAAGCTGCGCCGTAGTTTCCGAGCGATTGACGAGAAATAATCAATGGTCCAACGCAACATTCGAGTTGCACTTAAGAGCGAACTAGGAAATGGCGAGGTTAAATGAATAATGTGTTGCAATCTAAAATAGAAATTCTTGCAGACAAGTACTCTTTAGGGCAGGCTGCAGCCGACCATGCCGCACGCTCTCTTCGGCGGAGGCTGAGCAATCAGGGAGGCGTCCGCCTGGTAGCCGCAACCGGGGCATCTCAGTTTGAATTCCTGGATGCGCTGACCCGGGCGCCCAACATCGACTGGAGCCGGGTCGAGCTTTTTCACCTGGACGAATATGTCGGCCTGCCTTCCACCCATCCAGCCAGTTTTCGCAGATATCTATTCGAGAGGTTGATTCACAAAGCGGGAATCACTCAGTATCACCTGCTGGACGGTGATGGCGACCCAGACGGTGCGGTTACAAGAATTGGGGTCGAACTCCAGTCAAAACCGGTTGATATTCTCTTTGCCGGGATCGGAGAGAATGGGCACCTCGCGTTTAACGATCCGCCGGCAGATTTTCAGGTCGCTGATCCGTATCTTATCGTTGATCTCGACGAGGCATGCCGCCAACAGCAGGTGAATGAAGGTTGGTTCTCGAAGCTGCCGGATGTGCCTAAGAAAGCGATTTCAATGTCCGTGCAGCAAATCCTGCGCTCCAAGGAGATTATTGTGGTAGTGCCGGACACTCGGAAAGCACGTGCGGTTAAGGAGTGCCTTGAAGGGGAGATCAGCCCCTTGATGCCGGCGTCGATTCTGCGGAACCACCCAAATGCTACTATCTACCTCGACGCGGATTCGGCGGCGCTCTTAAGTCCAGGGGTTTCAGCCGCGCCATAAGCAGGCAAGGGATGCCCGCATCTGCGCAAGTCACCGCGCTGGAACGTGCGGCCCATTTGCAACTTGCGCGCTAGTGGTGGGTGCGCTGCTGTTTGCGTTGACGCCAGACCTGAAGCGGCGGTCGTACAAAATCATCATGCCGCTAGTGAATGTATGCCCCGCCTGGCAACAGATACTGAATGGGCCACTCTTCGCGCCTCCGGACCACAAGATCTGACCACTTCATGATCGGCCCGCCGGGGTGCGGAATTAGTTTGACGGTCAGCAGTGTTTCTGCAATTGCACTTGCCAGCGTGAATCCTTCCTCATCACTGGCCACGGAAAAGTGTCCCGCATGCAGTTTTAAACGCGAGAAACGGACCGCGATCTCAGCGTCTTCGATCATCTGCAAGAAATAGGGTCTTCCCGTCAAGAGCGAATTGTAAACGTAACCCGCTAACACGCTGGAAAGCGGATTGACGTAGGCGTGGTCGAAATCGAGCTGAGCAAAAGAGGGATCATCTTCCGACACCGCCTTGTAGGGCATGCGCGTCTCGCCCAGTCCGCGAAAATCGAAGGTGACGATGTCGAAGCCCGCATCCAGGCACTTCACAATCTCGGGCCAGTCGTTTATGCCCGCCTTGCCATCCTTGCTGAACCACAGCAACCAGCGATGACCCTGGTTTGCTGTTCGGTGAATGTGCAACAGGGGCATGACAAGATTTCGACTGTGACGCAAGACGTAGCGATCGATGGAGGTGCCTGCGAATATAGAAGAGCCTGCACTCTCCCACGCAATCTGGTGCTCGGCTGGTGCCACACCGCCATATTCGCTGATGTTCCAGGTTGCGATGCCAGGATAGTTGTCCCCGAGATAAAGTCGCCGGATGGATTGAACCGAGCCTGTTTGGTGCTCCTTGTAGTAGTCACGGATTAGATCCATCAGCGACCGTGCATCTTCGAAGTCCAGCATCACTTGGCCAGTGCGCGTGCACTGGATGGTTTTCTCATCCAAATCTTTGGCCGAAGCGAGCGCGTGTCTCTCCGGCAGCTGATTGAAATGATCCAGAAATTCAAATGCTGCTTTTTGATTTTCATCGGAGTACTGATGGCCGTGATAACCCTCCGCCATTGCGATCCGATCCGCATGACCAAAACGGCTATACAACCTGGACACTTCCTGGAAAGTCTTGTGCGTGCCTTCAATGGGAAAGAAATCGAGCGTCGCTGCGGCAACGAAGACCGGGCGCGGATACATCAGCAGCAAGAGTCCGGCATTGTCGACGCCGTTCGATATCATGCCGTACAGATCCTGCTCAGGATCGCTGTCCGGATCCTTAAATATCCGATTGTGAATTCGCATGGGCAATGAGGTGATGTAGCAGGAGACGGCGGCTACCTTGATCCGGGGCTCGAGCGCCGCGATGTGCATCGCTTGAAAGCCGCCTCCGCTGGTGCCCGTAATATTGATGCGTTCAGCATCGACCTCTGGACGCGTCAGGAGGTAATCGAAGGCGCGTAGACCATCCCAGATTTCCCAACGTGCCAGATTTGTGCCCGCGAGATAAGCCAGATTGCCCAGCACTGCGTGCTCCGCGCAGATCCGGTTGTAGCGGCTCTTGCCCGCCTTCGCATCCCAGAACTGGCTGCGCTCCCCTTGACCGACGGGGTCCCAGCTGATAACCACATAGCCGCGCCGCACCAGTCTCTGGCAAAGCGTCTGATAGTGTGCCTTCCCGTTCTCTGCATGGCCGGCCGGGACTAGAACGGCCGGGTGCTTCGTTTGCTCACCGTTGTTGGGGTCGTCGGGCACATAGAGAAGAGCCGTCACGTATACGCCGGGGAGGCTTTCGAAGATCAATTTTTCAATGTGAAAGCCGTCCATCGCAATGCGTCCCGTGACGTGCGGGTGCAGCGGAGTTCTTGTCGTGGGCAGCCCTCCGAGCATGGTCAGAAGCTTTTGATGTATTTCCTTCTGCACGCGCAGTAGATCTTGCTCTGTGCGAATCCCGTCCCAGACCGTCATCCTCTCTCCGTCTTCGCGCCAAGCCAACTCCGTTTGATATTGAAGATAGGGCGTGATCTGCGGACCACTCGGAGGCAAAGGCAACACCGAGAACGCCTCCGCGGGCGGAGTCGATCCGCCGAATGCGCATGCGGCTGTCCAGACGACCACCATGAAGCAAAGAAATATTCTGCTTTGTCGCCTTGGTAGGCTCCGAAGAACCGTTCTGGCACAGAGTCTCACAGGACGTTTTCGTGAAGGTGAACGGAAGTCAGCAACGTATGGCCAGATGAAACTTGCCGCACGCTCTCCCGTCGAATAAGTTCGGTCGGCATCACGAGCTGCTGGGGGGGCAGGTCTGGTTCCTGAATCCGCCGCAGCGCAAATTCGGCTAAATGGCCGCCGAGCTCCTTAGGAAATTCGCGCACCGTTGTAAGTTCCGGATGCAGCACTTCCCCGATGGTGTCATTGAAGCCCGCGACACTGATGTCGTCGGGAATTCGGATTCCAGATTCCTGCAACGCCTGGTACACGCCAGAAGCGGCCTGATCCGTGCCCGCAAAAAGCGCGGTGGGCCTGTCTCCGCTGGCCAGTAGGGCTTTCACCGCCAGATATCCGAGTTCGCGATCCTCGGAACTGATCTCGCTAAAACGGGGTTCAAGGTCGGCCTCCTGCATAGCCTGGCGGTAGCCCGCGGCACAGCGCGCGAACCAGGGAAGACGCTGATTGCCGATATACCAGATGTTTCGGTGTCCTTGGGCGATAAGGTATCGGGTGATGTCAGTGGAACCCCGCACATCGTCCGTAAAAACGCAGTCGTACTGTTCCGGTTGCCACTCCCCGACAATGTTGTTTCCCACGAGAGAGAACGGAATCTTCCTCTCCGAAAGCGCCGCGAGAATACTCACAGAGTGTGTGCCCGTGAGGATGACGCCACTCGGTCGATTGGATCGCATCAGAGCTTCGGGAAGACGTACGCCCCTCAGAGGGGCGTTCAGGTCACAACGAAAACTAATGAAGTGCAAATCCCAGTCATGCTGGGCGCAGTACACCTCCGCCCCCAATAGCACTTTCGACTGGAACTCGTTAACCGTGTCGCGGTTGCCGAGTATGAACGTGATCGTTCGATTTCTTTTTCCTGCCGCCAGCGTTACACCCAGTTTTCGAGCGGCGGACAGGACGGTTGCCTGAACGGAGGGCTCGACATGGGAACTTCCGCTGGCGATGCGCGATACCGTCGTCAAGCTTACTTTCGCGAGCCGGGCCACCTCGGCGTGACGCTGCGTTTCCTTCGAGTCCGAGGCTGAATCTGGACTCACTTCCAACTTGCGAACCGCGCCGCCGTGCGATCGAACCGCCATACCCTGGGAGCACAGGGCATCCAAGTCCCCCCGCGCCGTGACCGACGAGACGGCAAACCGCTCGACGAGTTCGCGTACGGTGATCTGGCCTTTTTGTTCGATCAACTCGAGGATCTTGCGGCGGCGTTGCTCCGCCAACAGACGGGAATCTCTTCCAGTCTTCATTAACTTAGGTTCCCTCGCAGGAGGAGTGCTTTCCTCTGGGTTTGCATTCCCATATTTTATACTCCCCATTCAAGGAAAATAAAAGAAAGTGAACGGAGAATGCGGAAATCTTCCGCCCGAACTCGCCGAAAGCCCAGCCATTTAAGCGGTTCGGAGCACCGCAACGTGGGCTTGCTGCCGGCGGCCGAATATCCATAGATAACTGTCCCTTGCGACTGCTTGTGTTTACTTGCGTCAACGTGTAAAAAGGAAACCGCTCTCCGCCTGAACTGCACCAAGGCACAACTTGCGACCGAAGGAGCGATCCCAGGATGAAGCGGCGTGACTTCATGGCAGGCGTGGGGGCCTCCATTCTTCTCGCAGTGTCGCGCGGCAACACGCAAGTCCCGGCTCAGCGCCCGCGGCTCCTAATCGCTAATACCGATCCCTTTACCGGTTTAGCGCTACTGAAAACCAGGTACGTGAACGGAATGCGCCCGTCCGACGATATGGAGGGGTTGGCTCTTTCGTGGCTGCTCACCCGGCAAGACAGTTTTGCGGAGAAGGCCTTAGCCGCGATGCGCGCCGGCCACATCACGAAGGGAGTAAAGCCTTCGCGTTCGTGGGTTGACTATGCCCGCTGGTCCCTCGCATTCGATTGGCTTTCTGGATATCGCGGCTTCGAGCCTGCCTTACAGGATCGGATTGCGAATGAGTTGATGGAGGGTGCCTCGGCGATGCTCGCGAGCCCTGACTTCGCCGATCCAGGTAACTACTCGTACCACAATTATGCCGTGCGCTATCTCTCCTTACCCGTGTTCGTCTCCGCCGCACTCGATGGCTACGCAGGCTGCAACAATCGTTGCAGTTCGTGGCGCTCCCAGGTGGCAAAGTGTCTGGCCAACATTCTCGAAACCACGAGCGTGGTCTCTCCCGGGGGCAGCTATCACGAATCCATGGATTACATGCGCATCACATGGGCCAGCCTGACCCTGCTCGCGGAATTGCAGCGCACGACGACCGGTGTAGATCCCGCGCTGCACTACTCCCTGTTTCGCAATATTGGGAACACCTACCTCTATAAGTTGCTCCCGGATGGCACGCCCTCGCGCGAAGGTGACAACGAATATCCAATTCTGGATTTGCGCGACACTTCCGTCCTCGGTTACGCCGTCAATCGCTTTAAGGATCCGTACAGCGCTTGGCTCCTGCGCCAGAGTGGCTTCTTCCCAAAACACTGGACCATTCCCGTTCTCGAGTTTCTTTGGGACGACCCTGAAGTCACGCCGCGCGATCCATCGCTTGCCGGCGAAGATGAATTGGCACGGCAGCACTATTTTTCGGGTGTCGGACATTTGGTCATGCGCAGTGGATGGAAGCCGGACTCAACCTGGATTGAATTCGACTGCGGCCCTTACCTAGCGAAACATCAGCATCTCGATCAGAATCAGATCACGATTTATCACAGTGGCTATTTGGCAATTGACAGCGGGGCTGATTATACCGACAGCGAGAGCCCACACTATCTCAACTATTACCGGCGCACGGTCGCTCACAATTCGATATTGATCTACGATCCGTCAGAAAAATTCTTTTGGTCGCAGAATCTCTTGGCGGCGGCCAACGACGGCGGGCAGCGCATGGACTCCTCCCGCTTCTGGAACACTATCCGCAGCCCTGAGGATTTCCAAAGTACTCGCGATCTGTGGACTCTTGGATCGATGCGCGTAGTGGATCATCTGGCTGGGCAATACCACTATGCGATGGGTGATGCCAGCAACGCATATTCGCGCGAAAAGCTAAAGAAATTCACACGCGAAGTTCTCTATGCACCTGCGCAGGATCTGCTCTTCGTCTTCGATCGGGTCGTGAGCACGCACCCATCTTTCAAAAAGGTGTGGCTGTTGCATGGAGTTAACGAACCGAGCGTAGACCAAGACGCAGGGCAGGGAGCACCGGAAGCGAAAGAATTCAAGAACGCCTCAACTTCTCGCTTCCGGGAGGGCGCGGGAGAGTTGCTGGTGCATTCCCTACTGCCGCGTGAGCGGGTCATCACACGCCGCGGCGGTCCGGGTCATGATTTCTACACTCCCGGCGATGACCACGGTGGCCCTTGGGGAACCGGCGAAAACTGGCCGCTGGAGCCGCAGGAGGGCGGGCCGTTGCCGCAAGACCCGAGGCTCCAGCACATGTGGAAGACTTTTTGGGGCGACGACTTCTCGAAGATTTCCCCTTCGAACCGCAAGAATGTAGTGCCGGGCGCCTGGCGCATCGAAGTGTCGCCGTCCATTCCCGCCGAGGAAGACTTCTTTCTTCACGTTTTCGAGATCGGCAATACTGGCGCCACTGGCAAAAAACGCACCGAACTGATCGACGGAGGTAATTTTCTGGGCGCTGCCTCCGAGGGCGGCCCCTTCGTGTTGTTCAGTACTTCGGATGCTGCTTCTCAGGGAGGCGAGGTCTCGTTGCCGGATGTGGCATGCGATTCGCTCATAGCGTCCGGCCTGCTGCCGGATACGGTCTACGAGCTTAGTTTCACCGGCCCGAATGTTTCGTCGTCGCCCGCTGCGGTGTTGCCAGGCGTTCTAGCCGACATACTCCGCTTGCGCACCAACGGTAAGGGCCTGCTGCGACTGGAGAAGACGAATCTCGGGAATCTGCGTCTTCGGATTGCACGAATTTGAGATTTGGCTGAATTGGAACCGGGAATTACACATACGATTGCTGATGAGACTTTTCAAGGCGGTGGCTTGGGTCTTCAACAATGGCTTTACTCTCCCGCAGTCGCAGGCCAATTGAATGTTCAGCCCGGCCAGTGTTGCGAAGAGCTATCTCGAAGAACTGCACATCTTGCATCCGAGCGAGAAAGTTAACGATGCGGCCTCCGCGTACGGCGTTTTCATGCAAAGTTACTTCGGCGGACGCGCGGAGTGCCGCATTCGCAGTTGGGAGGTGCCAGTCTGCCTCGTGGATTTCATGTCGCAGTATCCCACTGTGAGCGAACTGCTGGACAACTGGAGCGTTTTGACAGCGAAGAACGTAATTTTCCCCGATGCGACGAAGGCGGTGCGCAAACTGCTTTCGCAGATCACCCTCGACCGGTGCTTTGACCGCACCCCCGAAGCTTCCTCCGATGACGAAGATTTTGTCCGGCGACAGCCGGAAGCGGCGACCGAACGCAATTTCTTCAAGTTCCTTGGGCAAATCGTCGATGATGTCGAGGATGTCTTCATGGGGAGACCGCTCCAAAAACTCACCGCCGCTCTCCCATGCTCCTCGATAGCGCGGATAGATGACCCAAAACCCCTTGGCAGCGAGAAATTCCGATAGCGGTTGCTTGCGCGGAATCGAGGGCATGCCGTCGCAGAGGACGACCACCTTCTGGGCCTTTCGTTCCCGCGACGGAGGCAGGAACTCCGCGACGATTTGTTCTCTGAATCTCGTTCTGAACATATGTCCGGACATTATCTCCTACGCCTCGAAGTCTGGTTTTCTCTCGGACTGGATGATGGCTCAGTCGGGCGTTTACGCGGCGGACGTATCTGGATCGGTATC
>CZKD01000051.1_pt3 | contig 27808 bp, 25 predicted proteins | sample 1122401 | NCBI WGS metagenome assembly CZKD01 (sample SAMEA3539301, study PRJEB10725) | soil metagenome | biome: tundra; feature: field; material: soil | place: USA | collected 2010-05 | depth 0.15 m
GTGGGCAGGAGCGCGCCATGACCGCTGCATCTCCGGGACCGGGGCCGAATATCTTTTCGATGCTGTCGGGGGATAACGACGGGCTGTACCGCACCCGGCGGGAGACCTTCGTCTTTTCGATGATCGCGCAGGCCGCGATTGTGGGACTGCTCATTTACTTCACGAGCTGCGTAATCCAAGGTCCTCCCGAGATCGCGCGGGGTTTCCCGAAGCTTGATGAAATTCCCCTCATCTTTTCAGGAAACAGCGGCGGCGGAGGCGGCAATCACGATCCGCTTCCCGCGTCGAACGGGGATATCCCTAAGGCCTCGCTTGACACTCAGATTGTGCCTCCAACGGTGATTCTGCCGAAAGAGCCGCCGAAGCTGGCTATCCCGGAGACGGTCGTGCTGGCTCCGGATGTAAAGCTGCCGCAAGGCGCGCAGATCGGAGATCCGTTTTCCAAGTTTTCGATTCTCTCGAACGGTCCCGGCGGCCCGACGGGAATCGGGCCGGGATGTTGTGGCGGCATTGGGTCGTCGTCGGGTCCCGGAGTCGGACCGGGGCCGCCCGGAATTCTTTCGCCGGGCCGAGGGGGTGTAACGGTGCCGCAGGTCATCTTTAATCCCGAGCCGAGTTTTTCCGACGAAGCCCGCAAATCAAAGGCGCAGGGAATCGTGCTTTTGCTGCTGGTGGTTGGGAAAGACGGGCACCCCTACGATATCCGCGTGGGGCAGAGCCTAGGTATGGGTCTGGATGAGAAGGCGATCGAAGCCGTGAACCGCTGGCGCTTCCGTCCGGCCACGCTCAATGGTCAGCCGGTAGCGACGCAGATTGCGGTCGAGGTGGACTTTCACCTGTACTAATCAGAAACGGCGTCGGACCTGGGGCTGCACTGCCTTGAGGTCCGACGTCTGACGTCCGCCGCCGCTCTTCTTAGCTCCGATTGATGGCGCGGCGCAGCGGCTCTACTTTTTCGCGCAGATCGTCGGCCAGATCCACGCCCTTGCTGGCCACATCGCGGACGCGATCCCCGGCCTCGCGCACCTTGCTCTTTGCCTCGTCCGCCCAATCGCCCAGCGTATCCTTTGCATCTTCGAAGCCGCGCTGCAGGTCGCGGCGCATCTGTTTGCCGGTTTTGGGCGCGAGCAGGAGCCCAGCCAGGGCTCCTGCGCCCAGACCGATCAGGAGGAAGGTGATTGCCGTGCCGACGTTGCTGCTTTCTGAAGATTCGTAACGTCCGATTCGCATGATGAAGACCTCAATTTTCCGCCCAGAATGCGGGCATGTTCGCAAGGGCTACGCGTGAATTCAGCCTCGCTCTGATTCTAGTCTTAGCTATTCTAGTCTCAGTTCAGCGACTCGGCGAAACCAATCCGGAGGCGCGCCATCCGCCCCTCTTCGATGAGAACGGCTTCGGGAAGGTTTCTTTTCGGGCGAGCCTGAGTGTAAAATAACGCTTTAGCCTTCTTCGCGTAGTAGGCTGGCGGCGGAACTTGTGGCCTGCTCGTCTTCCGCCGGCTTCAGAACTGCAATCGTACAAGGAGAGTTTTTCAAGCGATGTCGATCCCTGCCACCCAGCTTCGTCCCGGCATGATCATTCGGCACAACAATGATCTGCATTCCGTTTTCAGCGTGGAACACCGCACCCCCGGCAACCTGCGCGCCTTTATTCAGGCCAAGTTGCGCAACCTGCGAACCGGCGCCATGTTCGAGCACCGCTTCCGTTCCCCGGACCCGATCGAGAAGGTCAACGTGGACGAAGTCGATATGCAGTTCCTGTACGCCGACGGCGACAGCTACTACTTCATGGATACCTCCAACTACGAGCAAACCCACCTGAGCAAGGAAATCCTGGGCGACGCCGTCGATTACCTGATTGCCAATCTCGAAATCAAAGTGGAGTTTTTCGACGGCAAGGCGGTTGGCATTGAGCTGCCCCAAACCGTGATCCTGACGGTGGTCGAGACCGAGCCCGGGCTGAAGAGCGCCACCGCTTCCAGCGTGACCAAGGCTGCCAGAACCGAGACGGGACTCGTCGTGCAGGTGCCTCCATTCATCAACGAAGGCGAGAAGATTAAGGTTGATACTTCGGAAGGCGCGTACCTGTCCAGAGCGTAAAGTTTCAAGGTTTCAGAGTTTCAAGGTTTCAAGGCTAGTTCGTCACGTTGAAACTTTTGAAACCTTGAAACCTTGAAACTTTGAAACCCTGAACGTTGCATGACCCCTACTGAAAAGCCCATCGAAGCCCGCCGGTTCTTCGTGCGCGGACGCGTACAGGGGGTCGGCTTCCGCTGGTTCGTCGAGCGCGAGGCTCATATCCTCGGGATCGCCGGGTGGGTGCGCAATAATCACGACGGTAGTGTAGAGGTTCTCGCCCAGGGCACTCGCGACCAGCTCTCTGGATTGCACGGCCGGCTGCGCGAAGGTCCACGAGCGGCCCGCGTGGATGTGGTCGACGTATCCGAAGCCAGTCCAGTCGCCGGGCTCAGTTCATTTCGCATTGAAGGAGCGTGGTGAGACAGGTTGCAACGTTTCAAGGTTGCGAGGTTGCAAAGTGTCTCAAGGCAAAATCCCCCGCATTTGTCTTTGAAACTTTGAAACGTTGAAACTCTGAAACCTCGAACTTAAGGAGCGTGGTAAATGCAGTCTGTTGCGGGCATGAATGCCGATCAACTGAAGCACTTGATTCGCGAGATCCCCGATTTTCCCAAGAAGGGGATCCTCTTCTACGACATCACCACGCTGCTGAAGGACAGGGCCGGCTTCGCTACGCTCATCGACAAGCTGGCGGAACATTACATCTCGCAGGACGTCGATCTGGTCCTCGGCATGGAAGCCCGCGGCTTCATCTTTGCTCCGGCTCTCGCCTATCGACTGAACGCCGGATTCGTCCCCGTGCGCAAGCCGGGCAAGCTTCCGGCGGAAACCGTGAAGTACGATTACGCGCTCGAGTACGGGACGAACTCGCTGGAGATTCACAAGGACGCCATTCAGAAAGGCCAGCGCGTCCTGATTGTGGACGACTTGCTGGCCACCGGCGGCACCGCCGAGGCCACGGCTAAACTCGCCGCTTCGCTAGGCGCCAAGATCGCAGGCCTGGGATTTGTGGTGGAACTGGAATTTCTGAAGGGTCGCGACAAGCTCAAAGAGTATGAAGTGATGTCGCTCCTGCAGTACGACAAGTAAAGGGCCTTCAGGGCCTCAGGGCAGCAGAAAACGGGGCCGGCGCTTGGTTGGCGTCGGCCCCGTTTCAATTCTGTGCCAGATGCAAGATCCGGTCTACTTCCAGACTCGCCCCACGACCCACGCGACTCCTACCCAGAAGGTCGCGCTGAACGCAATCGAAAGGGCCAAACCTGAGATCGCACCCCAGTTGGTGCGGGCGTCAGCGCTGCCCTCGTCGAGCTCCGGATCGTACTCAAACCACGACGGCAGAAAACCCATGTCGAGCACGTTGGTTGACGGGGCTTTCCAGGACTCTAGAATTCTCCTGCGATTGGTACGGGTGCTTGATTGGGGGGACAGCTGCAATACTCTGTAGCTCATGAAGCACCTCCTCGTTTTGGGTATGCAACTCGCTTGCCATCGTGAAGGCGGGCCAAGCCACTGAAAACATTCTGCCCGTTCCGCTGGGGTGTTTCTCGGATCGGTCAAAAATCCCCACCGAATCTACCTTCTCCTGCGAGATTTGCCGCTTCCTTGCCAATCTAATATCTGGCCCAAGCACTTTCTCATGTCCAAGGGTATTGATTCAATACTGGAAAGTACCGACTGCGGGTAAGTGTGATCCGGTCTTTAGTTCTCCGCCAGTGACAAATGCGAGTCCTTGGCCAGGTAGCCCTTCCGCCGGAACCAGTCCTCCATCGCGTCCTTGAGTTGGTCTAGCGGGACTGCGGAGCCGATCTCCATCTGGCCGTCCGCAACGGGAAGAGTATCGTCGAAAACGGTGGCATTGGTGAAGTTGCGCATGGAGAAACTGTCGAGCCACTTCAGCGGGCAGGGAAGTTGGTGGCCGTCGGACCCATATTCCACGCGGATCTTGCGGGCGAACATAGCTTGATTTAAACACAGGACCGCGGCCCGCGAGGGGGCCCGCGAGAGGGCCCGCTTGACAGACTGTCGCCCCCACCATACTCTCCTTCGGTCCGCAGAGGAGGTCCCAGATGATTTCAAATTTGATTTGGTGGGTGCTTGTCGGACTGATCGCCGGTTGGGCCGCTGGCAGGATCATGAAAGGCGGCGGCTACGGTGTCGCTATGGATATCGTCCTCGGCATCGTCGGCGCGGTGGTCGGTGGCTGGCTGGTGGGCATACTGGGCTTCCAGGCCGGAGGCTTCATCAGACGATCATCGTGGCTATCATCGGAGCCGTTTTCCTGATCTGGATCAGCCGCATGATCAAGAAGGCCTAGGCTCTGTTCCTTTGGGTTTCTGCTCCTCGGCTTCGCTTGGGGCGATGCCCGGCGGCGTCCGGTCATATCTACGCCTCGTTTCAGCCATCTCAAAACACAGCAGTTGCATCCACGGTTGCAGATACCTCCGCTCGGGTACGCACACTCGGTGTCTAAGTCGATTTAGGGCCAGCACTGGCACAAGATTGCCAGTTCACGACGCCCCCTGCTCGACGGACCCAGTACGACGGAGGAGCCATGCGCTTTTCGAAAACTGCAGTGTTGTGGTTGGCGCTCGTCGCGGTTTCATCTGGCCAGTCTTCTGCGCCATCTAATCCACCCGCAAGTTCCGCTGATTCGGCAGCGCGGCTGCCTGTCACTCGCGTGATTCTCTACAAGAATGGCGTCGGTTACTTCGAGCACGCCGGACATGTTCGGGGCAGCCAGGATGTGAACATCGATTTCACGACTGCGCAGTTGAACGACGTGCTGAAGTCGCTCACCGTGCTCGACCTCGGCAAGGGACGCATCACCGGCGTCAGCTACAACTCGGCCGCGCCCTTGGAGAAGCGGCTGGGCTCGCTGCGCCTGCCGGTCGGCGAGAATCCGACGACCGCGCAGTTTCTCGATGCCCTCCGGGGCGCGCGCGTGGAAGTCCGCAGCGGTTCCCTGGCGGCTTCCGGCCGCTTGTTGAGCATTGAAGAACGGGAAGTGCTGACTGGGCACGATGCGCCGAAGGTTGACGGAACCGACGAACAGGCATCTAGGGGCAGGATCGGATTGACCCAGGTTTCGCTCGTGAGTGACAGCGGCGAGGTGCGCCTCTTCGACCTGACACCTGCCACCAGCGTGCGCGTGACCGAGAAAGAGGTGAACGAAGAAGTAGGCAAATACCTCGGTCTGGTCGCTTCCACGCGCGATCAGGACCTCCGGCGTATGACCATTTCGACTGCCGGTGACGGCGAGCGCAATCTTCTGGTCAGCTACATCAGTGAAGTGCCGGTGTGGAAGAGCACCTACCGCATCGTGATTCCGAAAGAGGGCAAGCCGCTGCTGCAGGGATGGGCCATTGTCGATAACACGGTGGGCGAAGACTGGAAGGATGTCGAGCTGTCGCTAATCGCGGGCGCGCCGCAGTCTTTCGTGCAGGAACTCTCGCAGCCGTATTACACGCGTCGGCCGGTGGTCGCGCTGCCGGAGAATGCGATGCTCACACCGCAGACGCATGAGGCGACGATCGAAGGGCAAGCGGACATCGTGAATGGTGAGCTTCGTTCTCCGAAGATGATTGCAACCGGCGTGATCGGCGGTGTTCCCGGCGGCGTGCCCGGTGGATCAATGGGCGGCGTCCTCGGCGGAATCACCAGCGGAAGCGGCGGAGGCATGGGTACTGGCGTCTTTCGCACGAATGGCGCTCCTCCACCAGCGGTCGCGGCTCCTCGGCCTGACGCCACCATGATTGCCGAATCGCTCGAGCAGGGCACGACTGTCGGCGAGACCCGCGAACTCGGAGACCTCTTCGAATACAAGCTCAAAGACCGCGTTACCATCCGCAAGAATCAGTCGGCGCTGGTGCCCATCCTGCAGGCACGCATTGATGCGGAGAAAGTTTCGGTCTGGAATCCATCGGATACGTCCCTGTTGCGCGCACTGTGGCTGAACAACACCAGTGATCTCACGCTCGACGGTGGCAGCTTCAACGTGCTCGAGGGCGAAGCTTTTGCTGGCGAGGGTCTGATGGACGCAATTAAACCTGGGGAGAAGCGGCTGCTCTCCTATGCGGCTGACCTCGGCGTACTGGTCGACGCCAAGCAGAAGGCGGATCACCAGCGCGTCACGAAAGTCGTAATTGCGCACGGCACCATGACGCAGTCGACGCAGGAGCGCCAGGAGGATACCTACACCATTCGCAACCGCGACACGTCGACACGGACGGTGGTGATTGAGCATCCCGCGCGCCCCGGCTGGAAGCTCGCGGACGACGCCAAACCGACGGAGAGTTCGGCCTCCTTCCACCGCTTTCAACTGACGGTAGAACCAAAGAAGACCACCACGTTACTGGTGAAGGAATACCGGCCGATCATCAACAGCTACCAGCTGACGAATGTAACCGACAACGAGATCAAGTTCTTCCTCGACCAGAAAATGATCAATGCGGACGTGGAAAAAGCGCTGCGGAAGATTGCTCTCCAAAAGAATGACATCACTGTGCTCGACGCCGTGATCTCCGGCCGCCGCGCCCAAGTGTCGAGCATTTCCGAAGATCAACAGCGGGTGCGCGAGAACATGAAAGCCCTGAAGGGAAGTTCCGAGGAGAAGGCCCTCGTCGAACGCTACGTCCGCGAACTCAACGAACAGGAAGATCGCGTGCAAGCTCTACGACGCGAAATCACCGAGATGCAACAGAAGCGCGACGCCGCCCAGAGCGCGCTCAACGGAATGATCGAAGCGCTGCAGATGGAGGTGACGCTGTAAGCGTCAGGGACTCGGCGCTGTTGAAGGGTGGGACTCGAACCAGTTAAGGACTCTGCGTTCGAATTCCTCGGGCGCGACTCTATGTGCTCCAGTGTGAACGGCGCCCGGTACTTTCCAGATGACCACGCCAGTTGGATTACGTGCGTGGATCTCGTCCGAGTGAAAAGGTGGGATATTTCGATCGCTTAGGCCGTGAATCAGCATCACAGGAGTCCTCGTGCGTTCAACTGCCTGTTTCGGAGATGCATCTTCCATGTTCAATCCGTACATAAGGCGCACATAGAGAAATCCCACGTCAACGGTCGGCCGAAAAAACGTGCTGCCGAGCCATGGCCCGGTATGGAATTCGCGGCCAAACCGAGCGTAAGCGACTTCTCGGAATGTTGCGAATGGGGACTCTGCAACGATCGCACAGAAGCGAGATTCCTTCGCCAGAGATTGCAACAGTTGCGCCGCGCCCATGGATTCTCCCAAGCCGTATACGCAGCGCGGATGATATTTGTCCTCCAACCAGTCGACCCACCGGTGGATGTCGTCGGATTCCTTCAGGCCGTACGTCGCTAATCCCCCGCTGAGTCCATGGGCGCGGGCATCGGGAAGCAGGACCGCGTAGTTGTGTTCGAGCAACCACTCTCCGTAGCCGTACATGCCAAGGCGGTTATCGGAGACGCCGTGTAAGAGGATTACGGCGTTGCCATTCGACGAACGGGGAGTCAAGAACCAGCCCTTCAATGTCACTCCGTCTGGAGTCGCAAGGGAAGCACTGGCAAATCCCTCGGACGCAGTGTGCGCTGATGCTCGTACAGTCTGTTCCTCTTGGGGAGTTGCTGGGTGGATTGGAGGATGGACGGCAATCCAACCGAGGCCCATTCCACCTAAAACAGTCCCGAGGAAATACAAAATCGCAGCTACAGAAAAAATGCGCCGGAGGAAGCGGCGTCTCGCGAGTTTTCCATCTGGGGAGGATATCGGTGGAGTGGATGGTTTGATGGAAAGGGCTCCCGAACCCGCGACAAAAAATGCTCGCTAGCGCTGCGCCTTGGGCCCGGCCGCTTTCACTTCCGCCGGCGCGTCGAAGTTCTCGAAGTTCTTAGCGAAGCGGTTGCGCAGGTCTTCGGCGGCTTTATCGTAAGCGGCTTTATCCGGCCACGCATTCCGGGGATTGAGCACCTGGGGCGGCACTCCATGGCACCGCTTCGGAATGCTGAATCCGAACGTTGGCTCAATCTCGAAGTCTTCCTTGATCAGTTCGCCTTCGACCGCCGCGTCGACCATGGCGCGCGTGTGGGGAATATCCATACGCTTGCCCACGCCGTACGGGCCGCCCTGCCAGCCGGTGTTTACCAGCCAGCACTGTGCGCTGTGTTCGCGCAAACGCCGGCCGAGCATTTCGGCATAGGTTTTCGGAGGCAGCGGTAGGAACGGCGATCCAAAGCACGTCGAGAACGTCGCCGAAGGTTCTTTCACGCCCGCTTCGGTACCTGCAACCTTCGCCGTATAGCCCGACAGGAAGTGATACATCGCCTGCTCCGGCGTCAGCTTCGAAATCGGAGGCAGAACGCCGAAGGCATCCGCCGTGAGAAACACCACGTTCTTCGGATGCCCGCCAATCCCGGGGATCAGCGCATTTTCGATGAAGTCCACGGGATACGCGGCGCGTGTGTTCTCGGTCTTGCTGTCGTCGTTGTAGTCGGGGATGCGCGTCTGCGGATCGAGCGTAACATTCTCAAGCACGCAGCCGAAGCGCAATGCGTTCCAGATCTGAGGCTCATTTTTCTTTGAGAGCTTGATGCATTTGGCATAGCATCCGCCCTCGAAGTTGAAGACGCCGTCGGCGCTCCATCCGTGCTCGTCGTCGCCGATCAGATCGCGCGACGGGTCCGCCGACAGCGTGGTCTTGCCCGTCCCCGAAAGGCCGAAAAAGAGCGCGCTCACACCATCGTGCCCCACATTGGCCGAGCAGTGCATCGGGAACACGTTTCGCGGTGGCAGCAGGAAATTCATGATGCTGAAGATCGACTTCTTCATCTCGCCTGCGTACGAAGTTCCGCCGATCAGCACGGTGCGGCGCGTGAAGTTCAACAGGATGAAAACGTCGGACGCCACGCCGTCGCGCTGGGGATCGACCTTGAATTCAGGGGCCGAGATGACGGTGAACTCGGGATGATGATGCTTGAGTTCCTCCGCGGTGGGGCGCAGAAACAACTGCCGCACAAACAGGTTGTGCCAGGCATATTCATTCACGATGCGAACCGGCAAACGGTAGGCGGGATCAGCGCCGCAGAACAGATCCTGCACAAAGAGTTCCCGGCCGCGCAGATGCTCCATCACGCGCGCGTAAAGAGCGTCAAACTTTTCCGGCTCAAAAGGCGCGTTGACGGCGCCCCAGGCGACCGTATTGGATGTCGTCTCATCCTTGACGATGAACTTGTCTTTGGGAGACCGGCCAGTGCGATTCGTATATCCGACGATAGCCCCGTTGGCTGCCAGTTTCGCCTCGTTGCGCCGGATAGAGTGCTCCACCAGCACCGCCGGAGAAAGATTAAAGTGCGTCCGGCCTTCGCTCAGCAACTCGGCGACGTCGCTGACGTGCATCGTGGTAGCCATGGGGTCTCCTCTTATAAGGGCAGACAACAATTACAAAGGGCAAACAAACTATTGTCCCTCAAAAGGTCACAGCCTGCCAAATCATTGTGCTGAGGATTTCATGGAGATCCAACGGAGACGGCCCATCTGAGACGATCCACCTGTGCGACAACATAAACGTTATGGCACACTGAATGGCGGCAATATGCAGACCCGCGAAACCCGACATGCCGGCGTCATCAGCGTGCGACCGCCGCTAGTCGGAGGTCTTGTGTTCGCAGGCTGTACGGCAGGGTTCGCAGTACATCAGACCGTCGTTGCAAAGGCGAACATCGATGACGGCCTGGCAAAGGCAGCAGAATTTTTCACACTCGCACGAAGCTTCGGGCTGTTCGCACTGTGCACACTTTAATCTGGCGGGACCGATTCCGGTGCTCATGAAGCAATGTTAGCGTGCCGTGCGCGACTCCGAAAAATGACCTTGGTAATCGTCGTTGCGGAGGAAAGCGCGCATCCAGCACGTCTCTCACAACGCAACAATTTCTCGGTGGCCTATAATTCCCAGCAATGACCTTCCAACATCTGCTGGATGGCGCCGAGGTTCTCGCCCAGAGCGGCGACCCCAGCGTCAGTGGTGTGGAATACGACTCGCGCCGCGTCAAGCCCGGGTGCGTGTTCGTGGCCATGCACGGGGAGGCGTCCGACGGCAACCGTTTCATCGACCAGGCGATTCAGGCCGGGGCGGTTGCGGTCGTTACGGACTCGCCAGCCGAAAAGCCCCGCGAAGGTGTGGCCTGGGCCGTCGTGCCTCACGGGCGGAGAGCTTTGGCACGCTTGAGCGCGAATTTCTACAAACGTCCGGCCGAACGCATCGCGGTTACTGGAATCACCGGGACAAACGGGAAGAGCACAACTGCATTTTTGATCGAGTCGATCCTCACAGCTGCTGGTCGCAAGAGCGCGCTCATCGGGACGATTGAATATCACGTCGCAGGCAAGATTTATCCGGCGCCGCACACGACTCCCGAAGCCCTCGAACTGGCTCGCCTGCTCAACGAGGCCCTCGGACTGGGCGCGACCGACGCGGTCATGGAGGTTTCTTCGCACGCGCTGGCGCAGGAACGCGTGTTCGGCGTTCCCTTTGATGTCGCCGTGTTCACCAACCTGACCCGCGACCACCTCGACTATCACAAGACCATGGACGAATACTTCGCGGCCAAGCGAGTGCTGTTCGAAGGCTGCGGCACCGACGCTCCCCGCGCCGTGGTGACCAATCTCGATGACGAATACGGCGCGAAACTGGTCGCATTCAGCCGCAAGCGCAGTCCTGTCGTGCTGTCCTACGGCTGGGAGCGTGGTGATTTCCACGCCCAGAACGTAGACGTCAACCCGCGCGGCACCCGCTTCGACATGGCCACGCTGCAGGATACGATTCCCATTTTCTCTCCGCTCATCGGGCGCGTGAATGTGTACAACATTCTGGCCGCGGCGGCCGCTTGCTATGCGCGCGGCTGCGAGCCCAAAGCGATTGCCCGTGGGGTCGAGTCACTCACGCATGTGCCGGGACGGTTTGAGCGTGTTGACTGCGGCCAGCCGTTCACACTAGTCGTCGACTACGCACATACCGACGACGCCCTGCGCAATCTCACGGCGCTGGCCCGCGAGTTCGTCTCGCGCGGCGGAGGAACCGCTAGAGTCCTGACGGTGTTCGGCTGCGGAGGCGATCGCGATCGCGCCAAGCGTCCGCTGATGGGCGAGGCCGCCGGGCGGGGCAGCGATTTTGTCGTCCTTACCTCAGACAACCCGCGCAGTGAAGACCCGCGCGCAATCATTAATGACGCGCTCGTCGGGCTGCAGAAGACCGGCGTGAAGTATACCGTCGAAGTCGACCGCCATAAGGCGATTGCGCTGGCGATCGCAGAGGCGCATCCCGGAGATATTCTTCTGTTGGCCGGTAAAGGACACGAGAAGGTGCAGGTCACGCGCGAAGGCTCGCATCCCTTTGACGATGTCGAAGTCGCTCGCGAGGCTCTACGGGCCGCTGGCTTCGAATGCGAGCAGGTTGCGGATAAAAACTGAACATGAAGTTGACGCTCTCGAAAATCGCCGAGTTTATTTCTGCCACGACTCATGTAGGGACAGCCGCCCTTCGGCAGGCTCAGGGCAGGCTCTCGGCTGTCCGCCCGACCCCGCTTGAGGAACTTGCACAGGGCTACTCCATCGACACGCGCACGATTCGCAGCGGTGAACTCTTCTTTGCGGTGAAGGGAGAACGCCTCGACGGCCACGACTTTGTGGGCGCGGCTCTGGAAAAAGGCGCGGCCGCGGCGGTTGTCCAGACGAACGAACTGCACCGCTATCCGGATAAGACCCGGCTGCTGGCCGTCGACGACACGCTCGCGGCGCTGCAAACGCTGGCCACCGCGGTGCGCAAGGTTTGGGGCAAGCCCCTAGTGGGCGTCACCGGTTCGGCGGGCAAGACGACGACCAAAGAAGCCATCGCCCACGTCCTCAGCGCGCACTTCCGCGTGCTCAAGTCCGAAGGCAATTTCAATAATCATTTCGGCCTGCCGCTCATGCTCCTGAAGTTGGAACCGGAGCACGACGTCGCAGTCATCGAAATGGGCATGTCGCACGCCGGGGAGATTCGCGCGCTGGCGAAAATCGCGCAGCCCGAGATCGGCGTGGTAACCAACGTGGCTCCCGTGCATCTGGAGTTTTTCGATTCGCTCGCCGGGATTGCTCGGGCGAAATACGAACTGATCGAGTCACTTCCCGCCAGCGGAACGGCAGTGCTCAACGCCGACGACGAGTACGTCTCGCAATTCGGCCGCGACTTCAAGGGCAAGGTGATCACCTACGGAACGCGGGCCACAGCCGACGTGCGGTCTGAGAACGTTCAGACTCGCGGCGCGGAAGGCTCTGAATTCGACGTGGCAATCGGCAGCGCGCGCGAGCACGCGCGCTTGCCACTGGTCGGCGAGCACAACATTCTGAATGCCCTGGCGGCGGTGTCCGTCGGCCTGGCTCGCGGACTGAAGCCTTCGGAAGCGGTCGCAGCGCTGGCCACCCTCGCGCCGCCCGACAAGCGCGGACAGGTTCTCCAACTGGGTAACATCACCGTCATCAACGATTGCTACAATTCCAATCCGAAGGCGTTGCGCGCCATGGTCGACGCTCTTGCGGCAATGAAGGCCGGGCGCCGTATTGTGGTCGCGGGAGAAATGCTGGAACTCGGGCCGGCCGGTGAAGAGATGCACCGCGCCGCGGGTCTGCATGTCGCCGAAAAGAACATCGACGTTCTGGTTGGTGTGCGCGGCCTGGCGCAGGCAATGGTCGACGGCGCCCGCAATCAGAGAACGCAAGCCGAGTTCGTGGCGACACCCGAGGAAGCCGGCGAATGGCTCGCCCGCGAGGCACGCGACGGAGACGTGGTGCTGTTGAAAGCTTCCCGCGGTGTGAAACTCGAGAAGGCACTGGAGACGTGGAAAGCGCGGCGCGGCAAGCAACACTGATTTCTGCGAAGGACGGAGGCTGATTGCTCTACTGGCTGTTGTTCGTCAAGCTGCAACATTCGGTTGCGCCATTCCGCATCTTTCGCTACGTCACCTTCCGCACGGCGTTCGCCAGCCTGACCGCTCTATTCACCGCGCTGATCGTGGGCCCACTGGTCATCGGCCGCCTCCGTGAATTCCAGATCGGACAATACATCCGCGAAGAGGGTCCCAAGGCTCATCAGAAAAAAGCAGGCACGCCCACCATGGGCGGGCTGCTGATCGTGATCGCGATTGTCGTCCCCACGCTGCTGTGGGCCGATCTGACCAATCGCTTCGTATGGATCGCCGTGTTCTCAACCTTGGCCTTTGCAGCTATCGGTTTCGCCGACGATTACAGCAAGGTGGCGCATCGCCGGAACCTTGGCCTGACCGCGCGCGCAAAGCTCGCGCTGCAACTCGCGACCGGAATCGTGATCGCCTCCATGTTGATTGCCATGCAGGCCTTCGGAATGTATTCGACCAAGCTGATTGTTCCCTTTTTCAAGCAGTACCATCCCGATCTGGTGGTGCAAAGCTGGGAACATTTTTCGCATTTTTGGCCGCTGGCCTTCCTGCCATTTATGGTGTTCGTGACCTTGTTGATCACGTTCTCAAGCAACGCGGTGAATCTGACCGATGGGCTGGATGGGCTGGCCATTGGCTGCACAGTCATTGCGGCAGGCGCGCTCACAGTGTTGACGTATGTAAGCGGCCACGCGACTTTCGCGACCTATCTGGAACTGCAGCGCATGCCACAAGTGGCGGAGTTAACCATTTTCTGCGGCGCCATGGTCGGAGCGTCGATCGGTTTTCTCTGGTATAACGCGCATCCCGCGGAAGTATTCATGGGCGACGTCGGATCGCTGGCTCTGGGCGGCGCCATAGGCACAGTCGCCGTCATCATCAAACAGGAACTGCTGCTGCCGTTCATCGGCGGCGTGTTCGTGATCGAAGCAGTCTCAGTGATCCTGCAGGTCGGCTCCTACAAGCTGCGCAAGAAGCGCATCTTCAAAATGGCACCCCTGCATCATCACTTCGAACTGCTGGGCTGGTCGGAGTCGAAGATCATCGTGCGCTTCTGGATCGCCTCGCTGATCTTCGCCCTGTTCGCGCTGACGACGTTGAAACTAAGGTAGAGAGGCTTCACCATAGAGTCACAGAGACACAGAGAAAAGAAGAAGCAGTCGACGGACTCACAAATCGACATCAATCGTGAAGGGTTGAAGAAATAGTATTTGGTTTTCTCTGTGTCTCTGTGACTCTGTGGTGAAATGGTCTAGATGGAACTGAACGGAAAACGCGTGCTGGTGGTTGGCCTCGGCAAGTCCGGGGTCGCGTCAGCCCTATTCATGAAGGCGCATGGCGCCCGCGTAACGGTTTCCGACACCAAGAGCGGCGACGAACTGCGCAACGAAATTCCCGTGCTTCTCGACCACGGCATCACCGTTGAGACCGGAGGCCACGGCGACCGTACCTTTCGCGGCCAGGATTTGATCGTGGTCAGCCCCGGCGTTCCTGTGGACGCCCCTAAGTTGGAGCAGGCACGCGCCTTGGGCGAGGCTGTGATTGGCGAGATTGAACTCGCGGCCCAGTTCCTGCCTGGCCCGATCGTCGCCATCACCGGATCGAACGGCAAGACCACAACCACGACGCTCACGGGCGAGATCATGACGGCCGCCGGCTTTCCCGCGCTGGTCGGAGGCAATATCGGCACGCCGGCGATTTCACTGGCCGAGCACGCCAAGCCGGAGACGGTGATCGTGCTCGAGATATCGAGCTTTCAACTGGAAACGATTCAGACATTCCGCCCAAAAGTTGCGGTCGTCTTGAATGTCACGCCGGACCATCTCGACCGTCATCGCACGTTTGAAATCTATACCGACGCGAAAGCCCGCATCTTCGAAAACCAGCAGGGAAGCGATTTTGCCGTCCTCAATGCCGACGATCCGACCGCCGCGACGATGGGTTCTCGCACGCGCGCGCAGGTCTTCTGGTTCAGCCGCCAGAAAGAAGTGCAGCAAGGCGCGTGGGTGCGCGATGGCAAAATCGTGTTTCGCGATTCAGCCATGCAGCAGCGCGAGATCATGCAGGTCTCCGAGATCCCGCTGAAGGGCGCCCACAATCTCGAGAACGTGCTGGCGGCGGTCTGCGCTGGCGTGCTCATGAACTGTGCTTCTGAGAAAATCCGCCAGGCCGTGCGCGATTTCAAGGCTGTCGAGCACCGGTTGGAATATGTGGCGACGATCCGCGGTGTCGACTACTACAACGATTCCAAAGCCACGAACGTGGACGCAACCATCAAAGCGCTGGAATCGTTCCCCGCGAACATCCACCTGATTCTCGGCGGCAAGGACAAAGGCAGCGACTATACGGTACTCAACGACCTGCTCCGCCAGCGCGTCAAACGCGTCTACACCATCGGCGCGGCGGCGGCGAAGATCGAGTCACAGATTAAAGGTCCCGAAGTCGTGCACGCCGAGACCCTGGAGAACGCCGTCCGCAAAGCCAACGCCGTCGCCGTGCAAGGCGACGTGGTGCTGCTGGCCCCCGCCTGCGCTAGTTTCGATCAGTTCAAAAGCTACGAGCAACGCGGGAAGGTGTTCAAGGAAATCGTGCGGTCGTTGGCCAACGACACGGCGAAGTCGTAACCCTCATCCAAACTTGTCATCCTGAGCGGCGATGTTGGCCGCGAAGGATCTATGCACTCCCCGCCATTCACGGCGCTGCCGGGGAGTGCATGGGTCCTTCGCTTCGCTCAGGATGACAACCTCGAGGAAGTTCTCCAGTGACACCGCGCTCTGCGAACCAAATCAGTCAACACTCAGAATCCAACAACCGCAATTTCCTCCTCCGTACCTCCGCCTGTCCATGGTGAAATGAAATCCCATGGCAAAGCGCGTAAGTGTCGATCGCTGGCTCTTTACCGTCACCATGCTGCTGGTGTTTGTCGGGCTGGTGATGGTATTTTCGGCGTCGGCGGTCATGGCCCGGGAGCGGTTTGGTTCCGAGTATGCATTCCTGTCGAAACAGTTGATCTGGGCGGTCGCGGGGCTCCTGGCCATGGTCGTGACCATGCGCGTCGATTACCGTCGCTACAAGCATCCCGCGCTGGTGTTTTCGGTGATGGGGTTCACCACGCTGTTGCTGATCTCCGTCTTCTTTCTGGACCGCTCGCATAACACGCATCGCTGGATACACGCCGGCGGCTTTTCGTTCCAGCCCTCGGAACTGGCCAAGCCCGTCCTGATTCTGTTTCTCGCATATTTTCTGGAGAGCCGCGCCAAGACCATCGACGACGTGCGCAACACACTGTTGCCGGCGGGAGCGCCGGTATTGGTCTGCCTGGGCTTGATCGTGCCGCAACCGGACCTCGGCACTGCCATTGCTTGCGCCGGAATCGCAGCCTGCATCCTGTACGTTGCCGGCATGCGGATGCGGTATTTCGGTTACGCCTTCGGCGCGGCACTGCTGCCGTTGTACTTCTTGATCTTTCACGTCAGCTGGCGGCGCGACCGCATCCTGGCGTTTCTGAATCCCTATGCCGACCGCCAAGGAACCGGCTTCCACATCATTCAATCGCTGATTGCGGTAGGCACGGGCGGCGTGACCGGCACGGGCCTGATGGAAGGCAAGCAAAAGCTGTTCTACCTGCCAGAGCCGCACACTGACTTTATCTTCGCAGTCACGGCAGAGGAACTGGGACTGGTCGGCGCTCTGTTCGTTGTCACGTTGTTTGCCATCTTTCTGTGGCGCGGCATGCGCGCCTCCTGGCGCACAGAAGATCTTTTCGGCCGCTACCTGGCCGTCGGCATCACCAGCATGGTTGTTCTGCAGGCGTTCATCAATATCAGCGTGGTGCTGGGCATGATGCCCACGAAGGGAATTCCGCTGCCGCTCGTCTCCTACGGAGGATCGTCATTGTTCGTGACACTGGCCTGCGTCGGAGTCTTGTTGAACATCACCAAGCAAGCGGAATGAATACAGGAGTGATATGAGCGGCAGATCTCACGTCATCGGGTGGAGTGTTGCGTGCGCTGTGCTGGTGTGTGGCTTGGCCGTGGCCCAGAAGTCGGAGCCTGCCCCGCCGCCGCAACTGCCGCCATCTCTGCCGATGTTCTCCGCGTCCGACCTAGCGGCCAAAGTTCCCGCCCCCAAGCCCGAAGACGTGAAGTCGCTCGATGCCATCATGCACGCCGCCTACGACGTGATCTCCGGCCCCGCGGGCCCTCGCGACTGGAACCGCTTCCGTTCCATCTTTCTTCCTCAGGCTCGCTTCACCCAAGTGGGCAAGGGGCCCGATGGAGCGACGTTCGTGATGTCCTGGAACGTCGATGAATTCATCCGCGACGCGGGTTCCGTGTTCTCCAAAGAATCGTTTTATGAAAACGCGATCGTGAACCTGCCCCAGAGCTACGGGAACATGACACAGGTCCTCAGCAGTTACGAATCGCACCGCAGTCCGGGCGATAAGCCTTTTGACCGCGGCGTCAATTCCTTCCAGGTGTTGAACGACGGCAAGCGCTGGTGGGTGGTCTCGATTTTCTGGGACTCGGAACGGCCCGACAATCCGCTGCCAGCGAATCTGGCGAAGAAATAAACTCGCCACGGATTTCACGGATCTACGCCGATTTCGGAACTCCGTATTTCCGATCCGCGTGAATCCGTGAAATCCGAGGCCAGTTGTTTGTAGTTTATAGTCACTTCATGCGCGCAATCTTGGCGGGCGGCGGGACCGGCGGTCACGTCATCCCCGCGCTGGCCATCGCCAATCAACTCAAGAAGACTTACGACGCTGAAGTGCTGTTCATCGGAACGGCGCGCGGCATCGAGAATCGCCTCGTTCCCGCAGCGGGATATCCACTGCAACTGGTGCGCGTGGGCGCCCTGAAAAACGTCAGCCTGACCACGCGGTTGAAGACGGCTTTCGACCTGCCGCGCGCCGTTTGGGACGCCGGCCGCATGCTCAACGAGTTTGCCCCCGACGTGGTGATCGGCGTCGGTGGATACGCCTCGGGTCCGGCCATGCTCGCAGCCGTGATCAAGCACGTTCCGACGCTGGCCTTCGAGCCGAATGTCGTGCCGGGATTTGCCAATCGGATGGTTGCGCGATTTGTTTCGGGCGCGGCCGTGCACTTCGAGGAAACCGCAAAATATTTTCGCCACGCCGAAGTTACAGGCGTGCCGGTGCGCCAGGCGTTTTTCGAAATTCCACCCAAGCGCGGAGGCACTCCAACTCTGCTGGTGTTCGGTGGAAGCCAGGGTGCACACGCCATCAACGAAGCGATGATTCGATGCCTGCCCGTTCTGCAGCGCGAAGCTCCGGGCATTCACATTCTGCACCAGACTGGTGAGCGTGACTATAATGACGCGCTGGCGGCTTACCGCGGTTTGGGCGAATCCGCGGAAGTTTTCAAGTTCATCGAAGACATGCCGGCGGCCTTCGCGCGTGCCGATCTGGTGGTTTGCCGGTCGGGTGCGAGCACGGTCGCCGAAATTGCGGCAGCAGGGAAGCCCGCGGTGTTTGTTCCGTTCCCGCGCGCGGCCGATGATCATCAACGCGTCAACGCCGAAGCCCTGGCGCGCCATGGAGCCGCCGTGGTAGTGGAGGAGTCAAAGCTGGAAGGCGTCTGGCTGGCGGAAACGATCGCGGCCTTGCTGCAAGACTCGCAGCGCCTAAAACAGATGAGCAACGCAGCGCGGGAGTTGGCGCATCCCAACGCCGCGAGCGATATCGCAACAATGGCAGCGCTTATCGCCGGGATAGAGGAATCTGCCACGGATTAACACGGATCTTCACGGATACATCTTTTGCTCTGTTTCTTGGTTGTAGGTTTACCAGTGAGAATCCGTGTAAATCCGTGGCTAAGAAGTTGACTTTATGTTTGCCAAAATTCAGCGCATTCATTTCGTGGGCATTGGTGGCATCGGCATGAGCGGCATTGCCGAGGTGCTGCTCAATCTTGGCTACAAAGTTTCCGGCTCCGACCTGAAGAGTTCGTCCGTAACGCAGCGGCTTGCCGGTCTGGGCGCGACGACCTTTGAAGGACATCGCGCGGAAAACATCGCGGGTGCCGAGGTCGTTGTTACCAGTTCCGCCATCGCCGCCGACAATCCCGAAGTCACAGAAGCGCACAACCTGCACATCCCGGTCATTCAGCGCGCCGAGATGCTGGCGGAACTAATGCGGCTGAAGTACGGCATCGCCATCGCCGGCATGCACGGCAAAACCACCACGACTTCTATGGTCGCGGCGGTGTTGGCTGCTGGCGGACTCGATCCCACCGTGGTGGTCGGCGGCCGCGTCGACGCCATGGGATCCAACGCCCGCCTGGGCAAATCGCAGTATCTCGTCGCCGAGGCCGACGAGAGCGACCGCTCGTTCCTCAAGCTGTCGCCCATCCTGTCGGTCGTCACCAACATCGACCGCGAGCACATGGACACTTACCGCAACATGCGCGACGTGAAGAAAACGTTTCTCGAATTCATGGACCGCGTGCCGTTCTACGGGATGATCGTCGCCTGCAACGACGATCCGCTGCTCCGCCGCCTCTTGCCCGAAGTGCAGCGCCGCACCGTGACCTATGGCACCAAGCGCGGCTCAGACTTTCTGATCAAGCTTGATACCCGGAAGGAAACTCCCCCCGGCGATTCCCGTCCACTCAGCCACTTCCGCGTCACCTATCGGAAAAATGATCTGGGCGAGTTCACGCTCCACGTGCCCGGAGTGCACAACGTGCTGAACGCGACAGCGGCCATTGCCGTCGGCATCGGCCTGGAGGTTGGAGTCGAAGCCATCCGCTCCGCCCTCGATCAGTTCCGCGGCGTCGATCGCCGCTTCCAGTTGCGCGGCCGCGCCGCCGGCGTGAGCGTCATCGACGACTACGGCCACCATCCTACCGAGATCAAGGCCACGCTGGCCGCGTCCCGCGAGTGCGGATTCCGCAAGATTCACGTCATCTTCCAGCCCCACCGCTACACCCGCACCCGCGACCTGATCGAGGAATTCACCACCGCCTTTGACGACGCCGATTCGCTCTTCGTACTCGACATCTACGCCGCCAGCGAGAAGCCCATCGAAGGCATTACGGGCGAGACCCTGGCGCAGCGCATCCGCGAGAGAAACGCAAAGAACGGCCGCTACGTAAGTTCCCCCGCCGAAGCCGTGGATGCCGCCACCGCAGTCGCGCAAGACGGCGACATGATCCTGACCCTGGGCGCTGGCAGCGTCTCGCAGTTCGGGCCGATGATTCTCGACAAACTGAAAGAGCGGGAAGGGCAGGGCGGGTAAGATAAAGACCGGCCGTTCGCCGTCACTTCGAACTCGCGCAGTTCGTATTCGCCCCTCGGCGCTACAGAACTGAACTCCGGGCCAATCTTGGCGATCGTGGTACGGGGGGAAGAAGGCGGAAAGCATACTTTTTCCACCCCGTGGAATGGAATTCTGCCCTTAGTCCGGAACTTTTGCCGCGCCTCTCCGTATCTTCTCTTGCTAACGGATTTTGCAGTCCTTCGTCTATCAGCCATAAAGGGTTAAAGCAATGAAAATGACACAAGCATGGGGATGGCTGGTCGCGGCAGTCCTGGCGGCCGGATTGAACGCGAGCTACCACAATGGCGGCCTAGAGTGGGCGCACCAGATCGCGGACCGCGTCGAGCAGGGCTCGGCGGCCGTACTGGCGCAGGCCTCGGGACACGCCGGCCAGTTTCTGACCGAGGCGCGGCTGCTGACGGCGCGGACCGAGACCGCGTCCTGCCCGTTCGCCACGACGTTGACTCAAGTTCAGACCAGGATTGCACGCTCCTCCGAAACAAGCGTTGAACGTTTCGATGTTATGTCGGCCCGCGAAGAGCGCCAACTGGCGCGGTTGGAGGCGAATCGAGCGCGAATGGAAGCCCAGATCGCCAGACAGACTGCGCACATCAGGATTGCGACCGCGGCTTTTGCACCGATTGCTGTAAAAGCGATGCCGGCTCCGGTGGTTTGCCCCCGGGTTCGGGTGAACGTTCCGCGGATGCCGATGATCAAGATACCGGTCGTGCCGGTCATTCATATCGAAACCGCCTCCGCCGGGCCGGTTTAACCACCAAGATTCAGTAGTTCCTCCTGGAACTTTGCCTCCCCGGCAAAGCGGGGCGCGGAATACCAGCCGCGCCCCCTTTTTTCATGTGGCGGCGGCCGCCTCGGCCGTCGGGTTTAGCCCTCCGTACCCAATCCGGTTCCCACCTGTGCAAATCCTTTAACTTTTTGTCTATCTCATTTCGAGAAATGAAGTTATATTGAAAAAGCTCAGCGATTCCTCACGACAACTGACCTGAACTGATGGCGCGGAAACCTAGCGGCACCATCTTGCAGGAAGAGTTGTACCCACCCAGCCCCGAGCCGGCGCGCGAGGAGTTAGACGATGCGCGGCTGGTGGACATGGATGTAGACGAGGAATCTCCCTTCCTGCGCGGGCAAAAGCGTGTCTCCGCCCGCCGCAGCTCGCTTCCCAAGAAAACTGCCAGCCGCCTGTTGTGGGCATCGATTGCCGCCGTGATCCTGTGCGCCGCCGCCATCGCCGCCGCCGGTCTCTACGAATACGGCGAGCGCTCGTGGCGCTTTCGCGTCGATTCCAGCGACAACATCGACGTCACCGGCATGCAGAACGTGACCAAGGCACAAATCATGGAAGTGATGGGCGCCGACATTGGCCGCAATATTTTCTTTATCCCGCTGGCCCAGCAGAAAGCGCAACTCGAACAGATTCCCTGGGTCGAATCGGCCAGCGTGATGCGCTTCGTGCCCAACCGCCTGAAGGTTGAAATCCACGAGCGCACTCCGGTGGCGTTCGCCCGCGTCGGCCCGCGCATTTCCCTAATCGATGCCGGCGGCACGCTGATGGAGTTGCCGCAGAAGCACAAATATTCCTTCCCCGTCATTCTTGGGATGAATCCTGGTGAGCCGCTTTCCACGCGCGCCCCGCGCATGAAGGCCTACAACGAACTGGTGCAGGAACTCGATTCCAGCGGCGCCCGTTACTCGCAGGACCTGAGCGAAGTGGATCTCTCCGATCTCGAGAACTTGAAGGTCCGAGTGAATGATCCCGCCGGCGACGTGCTGGTCGAACTCGGTTCGTCGGATTATCTGAAGCGCTACAAAACCTACGTAAGCCATGTGCAGGAGTGGCGGCAGCAATTCCAGAAACTCGAATCGGTCAACCTGCGCTATGACAATCAGGTGATCGTCAATCCGGATATGGAAGGCCGACCTAAGCAGCCTGCGCTGGCCGCTTCGGCCGCGAGGGCAGCTGCCGCTGCGGGTGTGAAGCCCGCGGCGCTGATTACGCGCCTCAATCCGCATGACAAGTCTCTGCCCAAGCCTGCGTTTGAGTTGACCGAGAAGAAACTGGATCCGAAAGCGGCGGCTGCTAAAAAGCCAGCGGCCAAGCCTAAGGCGAAGAAGACGGTTGCGAAGGCCAAAGCGCCTGCTCCGAAGAAGGTCGCGCCCAAAGCCCCGGCAGCGAGTTCGAAAGCCGTAGCCGCCGCCACGCACAGGGCGCCGCAGAAGGCGGAAGCGAAAAAATCTGCGCCGTCTGCGCCGGTGCATCCTGCGATTCCGAAACCCAGTGCAGCGATTGCAAAACAGCAAGCCAACACGAGTTCAGACTAACGATTGATGAACTATTAACGACGTCGAGGAATTCATAAGCAATGGGGAACCAGCAGGGAAGTTTTCTTACCGCGATCGATGTGGGCAGCGCCAAGACCTGCGCGCTGATGGCGGAGGTGACCGACACTGGCCTGCGCTATCGCGGGCACGGCGAGGCGGAATCGCGCGGCTCGCGCAAGGGCGTGATCGTGGAACTCGACAAGGCAGTGGCGGCGATTCAGAAAGCCGTCGAAGCCGCCGAAGACATCGCCGGTGCGGCAGTCGAGCACGCCATCGTGGGTATCGGCGGAGCGCACGTGCGCGGCATCAACAGCCACGGCGGCATCAGCCTGGGCACGCGTCCGCGCGAAATTGGACGCGACGAGATCAAGCAGGCCGTCGACCGGGCTCGCGCCATCCCGTTGCCCGCCGATCGCGAGATTCTCCACTTATTGCCGCAGGAATTTATTCTCGACGATCAGGCGGGAGTGCACGATCCGCTCGGCATGATGGCAGCCCGCCTGGAAGTGCGCGTCCACATGGTGACCGCCGCCACTAGCGCAACGCAAAACGTGATCACGGCGGTCAACCGCGCTGGCGTGCACGTCGACGACACTGTGTTCGAGCCTCTCGCCGCCGCCGATTCTGTGCTCCGCAACGACGAGCGCGAACTCGGCGTGTGCCTCGCCGACATCGGCGCGGGCTCGACCGAACTGATCGTTTTCCAGCAGGGCGCGGTGGCCTACACCGGAGTGATTCCGGTAGGTGGCGATCACTTCACCAGCGATCTGTCGGTAGGGCTTTGCACGCCCCTTGCCGAGGCGGAGAAGATCAAGAAGATTTACGGCAACGCGATCGTCACGCTGATTCCCGAAGGCAATGAAGTCGAGGTCCCGTCCGTCGGCGACCGCGCATCGCGGCTCATGCCGCAGCGCCTGGTCGCCGAGATTCTGGAGCCCCGCGCGCGCGAACTGTTCGAGATGATGCGCGAGTGTCTGCGCCAGAGTGGCATGTTCGATGTCTGCATCGCCGGCATCGTGCTCACCGGCGGAGCGTCGCGGTTGCCCGGAATTTTCGACGTAGCGGAATCGGTGCTGCGCCGCTCGGTGCGGCTCTCATGGCCGGCCCCGCTGGCCAAGATGCCGTCTACGTTATCCGAGCCAGAGTTCGCGACCATTCTGGGCATGGTGAACTACGGCCAGCGCGCCCGCATCGCGCGCGGCCTGCAGGAAGATCGCTGGGGAACGAGATTGAAAGCGCTGTTGGTAGGCAAGGGAGCATAAGCAAAGTTTCAATGTTTCAAGGTTTCAAAGACCCTGAAACTCTGAAACCTTGAAACTTTGAAACATTTTTCGAATAGGTGGGACACAATGAGCAAAGATTCCGGCATTCGCATCAGCTTCAACGAAGAGGCCCGCAACGACGCCAAGATCAAAGTCATCGGCGTAGGTGGAGGCGGCGGCAACGCGGTCAACCGCATGATCGATGCCGGCGTCGAGGGCATTGAATTCATCGTCGCCAACACCGACCTGCAGGCGTTGCGCATGTCGCACGCCCCCGTGAAGCTGCAACTCGGCGTGAAACTGACGAATGGTCTGGGCGCAGGCGCGAATCCGGAAGTCGGCCGCAAAGCTGCGCTCGAAGATTCCGACAAGATCATCGAAGCCCTCGAAGGCGCCGACATGGTATTTGTCACCACCGGACTCGGCGGCGGCACCGGCACCGGAGCCGCTCCCATCATCGCGTCCCTGGCCTGCGAAATGGGCGCGCTCACCGTTGCCGTCGTCACCAAGCCGTTCTCGTTCGAAGGCAAACGCCGCATGCAGCAGGCCGAGCGCGGCATCTCCGAACTGATGGAGTCGGTCGACACCACCATCGTCATCCCCAACGAAAAGCTGCTCGCCGTTGCCGAAGACGCCGGCTTCTTCGAATCCTTCCGCATTGCCGACGACATTCTCCGCCAGGGCGTGCAGGGGATCTCCGACATCATCACCATCCCCGGCATCATCAACCGCGACTTCGCCGACGTGAAGACCATCATGGCTCGCATGGGATACGCCGTCATGGGTACGGCCTCCGCCAGCGGCGCCAAACGCACGATCGAAGCCGCGCAGAAAGCCATCGCCTCCCCGCTGCTCGAAGCCGGAGCCATCGACGGCGCCCGCGGCATCCTCATCAACATCACCGGCTCGACCTCGCTTAAACTGGCCGAAGTGCAGCAGGCCTGCTCGATCATCCAGAGTGCCGCGCACGAAGATGCGAACATTATTTTCGGCGCCGTCATGGACGAGAAGATGAAGGACTCGGTAAAGATCACCGTCATCGCCACCGGCTTCCGCGAGGCCCCCACGTCTCGTCACCGCGTGCAGGAGGGCCGTACGTCGTTCGCGGCCGCGCATGAGGACGCGATGGAATTTCCCGAAGACCGCGGATCGCGCGACTTCATTCCCGAACCGCCCAAGCACATCATGGAGTCGACCGTCTCCGGAGACAGCATGACCGACGATCGCTCCTACGTGGATGACATGCCCCCGGCGCCGGTGTCGCACGCTTCCGACCATGTTGCCGCCGACGTGATTTCGCTCGACAGCATGCGCAGCTCCGTCGTGACGAATTTCCAGCAGGACGATCTCGACGTCCCCGCATTCCTGCGCAAGCGCAACGAAGTGATGTAGCTGGAAAAAATCTTGGTCCAAACGCGCCGAGGCGGAAGAAGCCCCAACGCGCGATGACCAGAGTGACGTCGGACTCCACGATGACACGCTGGCCTGCCTGGCGAGGAGATCATGGCAGACGAACATCACTACCTAAGACGCACTATCATAGCGAGCTTTGCTTCTGTAGTCCTGACTTTCATCTCATGGGTTGGCGCTGTGTATGTCACGCTCGGCGCCGAAGTAGCTGGGCGAATGGATTACGAACCGATCCTCAGTAACTTCGGAAAAAGGATTAAGGTCGCATTCGCGGCCGATTGCGTGGCTTGGTTCGCGATGACTTGGGGCACACAGGGCCTTTGGGCCCAGTTTCGCAAGGATGTACGGGAACATAGCGGAAAGAGGCAATGGGTGAACCCGCTGCGTAATGTCGCCACACTTTATAACTCGACCCTCTGTGCACTTCCGTTCTCGTATTACGTAGTTCGCGGCATGGTTATGCTTCTTAATAGCGGCCGAATGCCCAAGTCGGACTTTTGGTTCATAGCAGCGATGGCAGTGGGCCTGGCGGCGTGCGCGTTGGCGATTTGCGGACTATTTGCCGTTGCTATCAGATTTTGGCCGGACTCTTGGGTACCGAGGGGCAATTCCGACAACAGCAAAGTTACAACCTTAAACCTCCGTTGATGAGGTCGATACTCACTCGCGCGGTAGGAAAAGCTTTTCACCTGGGGGAAGTACCTTTTCAGTAACTAGTAACGCGTTACTGAAGGGGTCTGACCGGAGGTAATCCCAGCGCATGTGCTTGTTTCAAAACGGGTTAAATCGAAATTAATGTTTCGAATGATCGTAACTTTTCCGTTGCCATAGCCGCACTAAGTCCCGTAGTATCAACGCAGTTGAGTAGTCTGGCCGGGTTACCACCCGCTGGCACCCTGCGTGCATCGAACTATATGTAGTACCGTCCGGGGAGTGAAATCAACAAGATGTCGAAAAGAACGAGCCTCTTTCGTCTGATCATGGCCCTGCTGACCTGTCTTCCTCTGGTTGGCGTGAGCTTCGCGGCGCACATCAATACCAGCACGCACTCCACGACAAAGTCGAAATCGCAACGAATCAGCGAGAGCCAGCGCACCCGGCGCCGCCTGCATCACCTGGCGCATAGCCGCAGCGCGACCGTCACTCCGGTTTCTGTCAGCACGCGCCGCCATCGCTATCACGAGCGCTTCAGCATGAGCTCGTTCGCGGAAGACATTACTGCCGGGGACATCACGACCGGCGAAGATCCAGTCGTCCGCCAGGCCGCGGTTGACGCGCTCGGTAACATGAATGGCACGGTCGTCGCCATCGAACCAACCAGCGGACGCGTGTTGGCAATGGTCAACCAGAAGCTGGCTCTTTCCAGCGGGGCGCAGCCCTGCTCGACCATCAAACTTTCTGTCGCACTCGCAGCCCTGAGCGAAGGCCTCGTCTCCAAAGAAACGAAAGTTGCCCTGGGCGGACGCAGCCGCATGAATTTGACCACCGCAATCGCGCACTCGAACAACGCTTACTTCGAGGCGCTCGGACGCAAGCTCGGTTTTGAGAAAGTTGCGTACTACGCCCACGAATACGGACTCGGCGAACTCGCCGGATACGACATCACTGGCGAACAGCTAGGCACGTATCCCGACGAAGCGATTCCCACCAAGCTCGGCGGCGTCGGCAAGATGTGCTCGTTCGGCGAGGGTGTCTCGATGACCCCGTTGCAACTGGGCGCGATGGTTTCGGCGATCGCCAACGGCGGAACGCTCTACTACCTGCAGCATCCGACATCTCCGGAAGAGGTTGCGGGCTTTCAGCCGCGCGTGAAACGCCAACTCGACATCGCTCCGGTGATTCCTGAACTTTCTGACGGCATGGCGGGCGCGGTTCAGTACGGCACCGCCCGCAGTCTGCGCCTCAACTTTAACGAAGAAGAAATTCTGGGCAAGACGGGAACCTGCTCCCACGCCGGAACCCGCTTCGGCTGGTTCGCCTCCTATGCCAATACGAGCGTCGGACGCGTCGTGGTCGTCGTCTTCCTGCAGGGCGGACGTCCCACCTTCGGTCCCAAGGCGGCCGAGATCTCAGGACGCATTTATCGCAACATGTACGATCACAATTTCTTCATCGCCGGCCCGGCAGCATCAGCCGATCAGGCCGCTGTCAAGCCGGTGAGCACCACCCCGTAAGCCATTCCGCACCTTCTCGTAGAGACGTAGCTCCGCTACGTCTCTTGTTATTTTCTGCGCGTAACCCTAGCGCGCGAAATTCTTAGTGACTTCTATATAGAGAAGAACCCCAGCGCTGCCGATGTGTACTCCGGCAGGTCCGAATGCCGGGGGAAGAACCTTGCACTGCGTGTGCGCGGGCCCCATGCGTTTGTTCGGGAGGAAGATACGCCAAGATCGATCATGCTTCACGCAAGTTCCATCTATGGGGTCGTGTCAGCGATCGTGGCGATCGCGGCCTCCGCGGTCGCGCTGATCACCATCCGACACGCCCGCAAGACTCATCGTTCGCTGCTCGCGGCGCT
>CZKD01000060.1_pt5 | contig 26483 bp, 23 predicted proteins | sample 1122401 | NCBI WGS metagenome assembly CZKD01 (sample SAMEA3539301, study PRJEB10725) | soil metagenome | biome: tundra; feature: field; material: soil | place: USA | collected 2010-05 | depth 0.15 m
CCACGGAGCAGTATTTACGGATTCTTTGGAGCGCTCTATCCAGTGTACGTTCGCGGCAAGGCCTATCTAGCAGCACACAAGGGGAAGGACGCTGCGGCGGAATTTCAAAAGATTACTGACCATCGCGGAGTCGTTGTCAGCGATCCGATCGGCGCAGTCGCACGCTTGCAATTGGGTAGAGCTTACGCACAGTCTGGAGATCTGACCAAGGCAAAAGCAGCCTACCAGGACTTCCTCGTCCTCTGGAAAGACGCGGACCCCGGCATCCCGATGCTCAATCAAGCTAAGGCGGAGTACGCTAAACTGCAGTAGACTTCAACTCTCAGGCCTGACAGTATCTAGACGCTCTCCTGTACGTCCAGCTACACAGACAAATGCCCACCCAAGCGATATCAACGCTTCTCGCGGGATCGCGCCCGAGTAAGGGGTAATCGGAAGTAACCCGGTAGAATCCCAGCTTTCGGTCAGCCCGAAGCTGCTCGATGCGCTCCGCGTCTACTGGCGCGGGCTGAAGCGCAAGCCCACCGGGACATACCAGAAGCTGCCCTTCCGCTTGCCGGCAAAGGGCGACGAGACCGGAACAAAGATATGCCGAGATCACGAGCAGTACGAGTTGACTCAAACGCATCGCCCGAGACGGGCGAGGACGGCCGTCGTTACATCGGCGGCCAGCGGATGCAGATCGCCCATGTCCATCCCGTTCGGGAATATTTGTGGTTGGCATCAATTCTTCCGAAATGATCTTGCTGGTGCGCGAAAAGAAACCGGCGCGAGCCGTGGCAGTGGACCCGCGCCGACATTGTTAATATGGTTGCGCTCTTGACCACACAGAATGAGCCGCTATCCACGCTCCGAGTTCGAATTAGGCGGACTCCTCAAGTTCCACTGCGTATTGCTTTGCGGCAGACTGTATCCGCTTCCACGCCGCACGACGTTCCGCGTCCGTAACGCCCTTCACCTGGTTGAAGCGCGCAACAGCGTTGCGTACGTGAGAGGCATTTTCCAGCGGCTCCTTGCGTTGCTTCGGAAACGCGAACTTGGTTGCAGATATCCGATCACGAACTGGCTTGGTCAGCTTTGCCATTATTTTTCTCCCTCGGAGCTCCCTGCGCATGGGGGGTCCAGGACACTCATTCTCACGTTCGACTAAGGCAGCTTTTCCAGTTCCTTCCGCGTGGTCTGGTTGACGTCTTCTTCCCGCGTGGATTCGGCCATGCGCGGCTCATCCAATCCCTTTTTGACGCGAGCGAGTGTCAGTTGGCTGGATTCTTGCTTCGGCTCATTCTTATCCATACTTACACGATGTCACGAGTGCAAAGGGATTACATGTCAATTTGGAACGGGGTTGGCAGTTTCAGCATTGTCTTAATACCGAGCAGTCTTGAACAGTCTTTACCAATCTGCAAAATGTAGCATCTCAAATGTAAAACAACGTGCCCTTTTTAGAGGGTTGGACTATCGAAGACGAACAGTGTCGGAAGATCGGTGGAGGGTATAAGGCAGTGAAGTTCAGATTTTTACTGTTTCTCTGGACGGAGCCAGCGTGTTATCTACGCCGATCCGAGTCCAACGTCATAAACGCTTTAGAGATGGGCACGAGACAGTGGGTGCGAAGCCATTTGGGAGCTTCTCCCGGTTTGCGTCTCTCGAACCATCTGTGCGGCGATTGAACTTCATAATCCTGGCGGAGCGGCTGAGGGTCTGCAGCATACTTGCGAATAATCGTTGCCAGAGAGGTTCAATTTGAACCTGCACTGCTTGATAACTTACCGCAGCATTCGGGCCGCTCTGATAGGCCTGAGCGGTCCCACCCACCGCCGAGGGCCTGGATCAGCAACACGGTATTCGCCATGCGTCGTCCTAAGATGTTGACCGCCGTGACCTCATCCGAGAGGGCGGCACTTTGCGCGGTGATCACCTCGAGGTAACTTGTGACTCCACCTTTGTAACGCGTGACTGAAAGATCGAGCGAGCGCTGGGCGGCCGCGACTGCTTCATCCTGGACCTTCGCCTCGTTCTCCAGAATCCTCACCGCCGCCAGATTGTCTTCCACCTGTTGGAATCCAGTCAGAACGTTCTCTCGATAAGCAGCGACTTGATAGTCATAAGCGGCACGCGCCTGATCGTTTAGGGCACGTCGCCTTCCCACATCGAAGACTGTACCCACGGCAGACAGTCCGATAGACCACAAGCCGCTCGGCCCATTGATCAGTGTCGTAATGGCTGAACTTTCAAATCCTCCGGAGGCGCCTAAGCTGATCAGTGGGTAATAGGCCGACTTCGCCACTCCGATCTGGGCGTTAGCAGATGCCACCAGCCTCTCGGCGGATGCAATATCGGGGCGTCTTTCCAGCAGTTCCGACGGCAAACTGACAGGAACATGAGGAGGTGGTGCCGTGAGGGGCAGCGGAGGAAGGCTGAACTCTGCGGGAGGCTTTCCGATAAGAATCGCAACCGCGTGTTCGTACTGCGCACGCGCTACGCCCACATCAATCGCCTCTGCCCGCGTGGTTTCCAGTTGAGTCTTGGCTTGTTCAACTTCCACTTCCGAAGCAATCCCTCCCCGGAATCGGCTTTCATTCAATTCCAGGGCTTGCTCGTAATCCTTAACGGTAGAGTTCAGAAGTTGATCCTCGGCGTCCAGACTGCGGGCCTGAAAGTAATCAACGGCCAGATCCGCGTGCATGCTCAGGTTGACCGTGGCCAGGTCTGCCGCACTGGCTTGTGCTTGCTCACGGTAGGACTCCACATTTTTTCGCACGCGTCCCCAGACATCGGCTTGATAGGAAATGTCGAACGGCAATACGAAATCGTTGTAGGTAGCGCCACGCAAGATTGTGCTGGTGGGACTGTTGGCGGAGACGTGCGTTCGAGTCGCAGATGGGCCGGCCGTTACGGTCGGGTAATAGTCAGCGCGATAGTAGCGGAGAGTGGCGCGAGCTTGCCGGAACTGCGCTTCTGCCGCCTTTAGATTCTGATTGGATACGTTGACCTGCAGTTCCAGGGCATCAAGCTGAGGATCCTGGAATATCGTCCACCACGTGCCGCCAAGATTCTGGTCATTCGGTTGGGCGGGCTTCCAGTCCCCCACCTCCTTATAGGCAGGAGGAGCCTGTACCACGGGCGGGTGGTACTTTGGGCCAACCACGCATCCCGTCAACTGCAGAACTCCGATCGCTATCAGAACACGTCCGGTTGCTTTCCGTGAGCTTCTGAAAATCAGTTTGCGGGGTAGCTTCACTTGATATCTCCCGGCAATGTTGCCTGAACAATTTGGACTTCCTGGCCGGAAACAATCGAGTCGGGTGGATTAACAATGACCTGATCATGCGGCTTGAGGCCGGAGACGATCTCTATCTGGTTGCCAAAATCGTGCCCGGGAACGACGGCGGTCAGTTCGACCTTCCTGTCTTTCACAACTCCTACGCGTAACCCTTCGGTGCGGAATAGCAGAGTATTGACCGGAATCAAAAAGGTGGAGGCCTGCGTTGGTACCCCCAAGTGGACCTCTGCATAGGAACCTGTGAGCAGTGTGCCGGTCGGATTGTCCACATCGATTTCTACCAGCAGAGTGCGCGTCGTCAAGTTAATGTCATCGGCAGTGCGCACCAGTTTCCCCTGAAATTTGCGGCCCGGAAACTCGGCGAGACTGAGATCCGCTGTCATACCGACTTTGATCCCCCGCGAGTATTCCTCTGGAACGTTCACGTAAACGCGCAATTTCCCAGGTTGAGCGATGTGGAACAGATCCGTTTTGACATTGCTACTGCTGCCGGAATTGATGAGGGCGCCAATATCGGTGTTCCGCGCGGTGATCACGCCATCGAAAGGTGCGTAGACCTTTTCGAAAGAGACCAGCGCCGAGTACTGCTGTACGGCTGCCTTATCAGCTTCAACGATAGCGTTATTGGCGTTGTAGGTGCCGACTGCGTTATCGACGTCCTGTTGCGACACAGCGTTGCTTTTCAAAAGTCCCTGATATCGCGTTTTGGTGATGGAAGCCAATTCGAGATTTGCTTGAGCGGTTAACAAGTTGCTGCGCGCTTGCTCGAGTTGCTGATCGACTTCGGGCGTCTCGATTACGGCAAGTAGTTCCCCCTGCTTCACGTGCGCACCGATATCGAAATACCACTTCTTTAGATAACCGTTCGTGCGAGCATAGATTGGTGAGCTGATGTATGGCTGCACATTTCCGGGAAGGATGATTTCTTCCGCGGGGGCAGTTTGTTTTGGCGACACCACCGATACAGCCGTAAGAGCCGCTTGGGCTGTCTCCGTGTTTAGTGCAGCCCGCGCCCTGACTCGGGACCAGATGCCGGATATCAGGAGTGCGGCGACCGCGATCATCGTAACCGCCAAGGCCAGCCATTGCTTGTGCGTACGCGTTCTTGCTCCCGCATCACTTGCTGAGGGCGATCTGCTGGCCATTGTTCTTACGTCTTCAGCCTGAGGCAACATAAATGACTCCCTTTACCTTTGGTAACTACTTCTCGTTTTCCCGTTGGCCCGCATGCGTGCGTGCCCCCTGCAGGACGCTGAAAAATGCCGGAACAAACAACAACGTCGAAACTGTTGCGAAGAGAAGCCCACCGATGACCGCCCGGCCCAAAGGAGCGTTTTGTTCGCCGCCGTCGCCAAGTCCAAGAGCCATGGGTACCATGCCGATAATCATGGCCAACGCGGTCATCAGTACGGGGCGAAACCGCGTAAATCCTGCTTCAAGTGCGGCACCGAGCGAGTCCATTCCCTCCGACATTTTTTCCGTCGCAAAACTCACAACCAGGATGCTGTTGGAGGTTGCGACGCCCATGCACATGATGGCACCCATGAGTGCCGGCACACTCAGAGTCGTGTGCGTTATGAACAGAAACCAGGCAATCCCGGCGAGTGCCGCGGGCAGCGCGGAGATCATGATGAAAGGATCGAGCCACGACTGAAAGTTGACCACGATCAGCAGGTACACGAGTACGATCGAGAACACCAGTCCGCTCAAGAGGCCGATGTAGGATGCTCTCATCGTCTGAACCTGACCGCGGACAACGACTCGCGACCCGCGTGGTAACTGCTGGCGTGTTGCGTCAATGATCTTGTTGATGTCGCCCGCTACACCACCCAGGTCGCGGCCCGCGACAGAGCCGAAAATGTCAATCACGGGCGCGACGTTGTAATCAGAAACAACAGCCATTCCTGCCCCGCGCTGCGTGGACACCAGACTTGCCATGAGCGATGGAGGAGCCGTTGGGTCAGTACCTGTGATGGGAACGTTCTCAAGATCCTGCAGAGTATCGGCGCGATATTGCGGCGTCTGCGTAGCGATTTGATAGCTGACATGATTCTTTGGGTCTACCCAAAACGTAGGTGAAGTTTGGAAGCTGCCACTCAATGACACCAGGAGATTCTGTGCGATATCGTGAGCGGTAAAACCCAGCTGCTCTGCCTTCGTGCGTTCAACTCTCAGGCGAAGATACGGCTCATCGAAGGGCTGCTGAATCCGCAGATCGGTCGCCCCGGAAACATACCTCATTTTCGCGAGCAGTTCGTCCGCGTAGATCCGGTTTCCGTCCAAGTTGTTCCCGACAACCTGAACGTCGATGGGAGCGGGCAATCCAAAATTGAGAATCTGCCCGACCATGTCGGCAGGCAAGAAAGCGAATGAAACGCCAGGGAACTCTTTCGGCAGCGCCAGACGAAGCTGGTGAATATAGTTGTCCGTGGGATGGTGGTTGACGGACAGGGTCACAAGAATGTCGGCGTCCGACGTGCCAACCGGGGCCGAATTGCTGTAAGAAAGATTGATACCGCTGTACGGCAAGCCAATGTTGTCGATGACGCTCTGGACTTCGGCTGCTGGGATCTTCTGTCGAATTGACTGCTCGACCAGATCGCAAAGGTTGGCGGTTTCTTCAATGCGCATTCCCGTGGGAGCGCGCATATGAAGCTTGAACGTCCCGCTGTCAACATTGGGGAAGAAATCCCGGCCCAACCAAGGAATCAACATTGCCAAAGATCCGAGACAAGCAGCGAAGAACGCAATCAAGAACGCGCGCCGGTGATGGAGGCAGATATCCAGAAGCTTGCGGTAGCTGCCACGAAAGCTCTCGAAGGCTGCCTCGAAGCTTTTTTGAAATCGCACCAGCGGATTGCGGCTGGGTACGTTTCCGGCCTCCTTTTTTTCTCCCCTTAACAAATACTTGGCCATGGTCGGAACGATGGTTCGCGAGAGGAAATACGAGGCCAACATGGCGAACACTACCGCCTCGGCGAGCGGCACAAACAAGTATCGCGCCACGCCGGAAAGCAAGAACATAGGAGCAAACACAATGCAGATCGAGAGCGTGGAGACGAACGCCGGTGTCGCGATTTGCGATGCACTGTCGAGAACAACTTCGTCCATGTCCTTCTCGGGCTCGGCCTCGCGATTGCGATTGATGTTTTCGACCTCAACTGTGGCGTCGTCCACCAGTATGCCCACCGCCAGAGCGAGTCCACCGAGTGTCATGATGTTGATGGTTTCCCCGATAGCACTGAACGCAATGATCGAGGTCAAGATTGCCAGAGGGATTGAAGTCGCGATGATCACGGTACTTCGCCAGCTGCCCAGAAATGTAAGGATCATGAAGGCGGTCAGGCACGCTGCAATCAACGTTTCCTTGACCACTCCGCTGATCGCACCACGAACAAAAATCGATTGATCGGCCAGAGGGGTCATTTTCAATTGCGGTGGAACTGTCATCGCAATTTGAGGGAGAAGAGCCTTGATGCCTGCGATCACGTCCAGCGTTGATGCATTCCCCGCTTTTTGGATCGTCAGCAAGACTGAACGCTGCCCGTTTACGCGCACGATGTTGGTCTGCGGCGGAAAACCGTCACGTACCCAGGCGACGTCCTTCATGTAAATGGTCGTGCTACCAATTGTTTTGATTGGAATGCGGTTCAGGTCGGCAATGGTCTGCGGGGCTGCATTGGGAATGGAAACGTCGTATTCCCTGGAGCCGATCTTAGACGTTCCTGTGGGCAGGATCAGGTTTTGCAGGCTAATCGCATTGACCACATCCAGCGCGGACAACCCCTTCGACTGCAGGGCGGTCGTGTTGAGATCAACTTGCACCTGACGTTGCTTACCGCCATAGGGATAGGGTACGGATGCGCCGGGTACTGTGATGAGCTGCGTCCGAATGAAATTCAGACCATAGTCGTTGAGTTGCTGCTCTGATAGATTTTGACCTGAAAGGGCCAATTGGAGTACCGGCACACTCGATGCGCTGTAGGCAAGAACGAGGGGCGGCGTTGTTCCCGCAGGTAACTGCCTAAGTTGGGTCTGAGAAATAGCCGTAATCTGCGCGATACCCTGTTGGATGTTCGCTGTCGGCTGTAAGAACACCTTGACAACAGCTACTCCATACAGAGACTGCGATTCGATGTGCTCAATGTTGTCGACAGTAGTGGTAAGCGACCGCTCCGTAACGCTGACGATCCGGTCACTCATGTCTTGAGGAAGAAGACCGTTATAGTTCCAGATAATGCTGACAACGGGGATGTCAATATTCGGAAAAATGTCGGTTGGAGTGCGAACGATCGCTAGACCACCCATGATTACAATGAGTATGGACACCACCACAAACGTGTAGGGCCGCCGCAATGCTAATCGAACAATCCACATAGAATCTTTCCTGGTTTTTCAATCCCCGACGTTGTCGGTTCGCTAACCGTAGTTACTTACCTTCTGCAACCTGCAAGGACATGCGGGGCGCAGATGAACGGGGCTTTGCACCGAGTGCCCGGCGCACAAGACGCGTGAGTTTTGCACGCGCCCGTGCGACCTGGGCTTTCACCGTGCCATCAACTACCCCCAGAATTCGTGCTGCTTCACTCGTACTGAAACCATCCAAGTCACGCAATTGAAATGCCCTCCGCAACGGAGGAGAAAGCTCCTCTGCGAACTGCAAGAGGTGCTCGTGCAGTTCCGCTTTTCGATACTCTTCTTCTGGACTCGGTCCGAAGTGCACTAACCGTTCTGACAGCGTATATCCCTCTTCGTCCCCGAATTGCTCGTCGATAGATACGTGGATCTGCCGTGGCCTTCTCCGTAATTGCATCCGAGCGCAATTGATAACGATGGCAACCAGCCACGTCGACATTTGCGCCTGCCCTCTGAACCGATCAAGGTGTTTGTAAGCGGAGAGGAGTGCATCCTGAACCGCATCCTCTGCGTCGGCCGCGTTGCCCAGGTATCGATAAGCTGTTCTGTGAAGCACAGGCAGGCAACGCGAGAAAGCGTCCTGCAGTTCACGAGTCTCTTTCTCTGCAGGAATGTCGATGTCCTGCCCGTTTCCGAGGTATGCCGCGGTCGCTTGCATATTGCTCAGCCTCCCAGTCGGGACATGAAAATGCACGCCTGTCTCCAATCAAGCGGAAGGCGATTTAGTCGAGCATTTTCAGCAACATGCTTCGGCTGAGGAATTGGGCGAGGACCTGTGGGCAATCAGAAGTTAGTCCCCCGCTTGACACCAACGTCGGCATTTGGACTCGACTCGTGTTCCCGAGTTCGATCTCGACGGCTGTAAATATCGGCGGAGGCCGGGTTAACTCGAAGTGCGTGTGTGCTTGTTGGTCAAAGCGCTTTCGCCTTGGTCGTCACACGGCTTTGTATTTTTGGAACTGGAAATGCATTCAGGAGTTCAGGAGATAAGAGGAGACCCATGAAATTTCTTACAGCAGACAACGTGAAACTTGGATTTATTGGCCTGGGCAACATGGGAAGCCGAATCGCGCAACGCCTGCTTGATCACGGATACGCGCTCGTCGCATACGACAGGGATACCGCTAAGGCGGAAGCGGTCGCAGCAAAGCGAGGTTTCGCGGCTAGAGACATTCCTGAACTGGCGCGCACCGCCGATGTGATTCTTTCGTGCCTGAGCAATGATGAAGCAGTTCAAAGTGTTTATACGGGGCCAGCGGGAGTTCTTGCTAAGGCGCGGCCAGGAACCATCGTGTTAGAGATGAGCACGATCTCCCCAGAAAGCTCGCGGGAACTGCACAGGCTCGGCGCCGAGAGTGGCATCGAGGTATTGGATGTCGCCATCTCGGGCAGCACTCCTGCCGCGGAACAAGGCATCCTGACGCTACTGGCCGGCGGCGACCAAGACTTGTTCCGCGCCGCTGAACCAATATTCAAGGCGATTGCGAGAGAGTATTTTCTTCTCGGCGGCCCTGGCTGCGGAACAGCGATGAAGTTGGTCGTCAACACGCTGTTAGGCGTTGGCATGCAGGCCATCGCAGAAGCTGTGGTCCTTGGAGAGACAGTTGGACTGAATCGCGACCGTTTGCTTGAGGTCCTATCAAAGACAGCGGTGATCGCGCCGGCTCATGTGGGAAAGCTCGCGAGGGTTGCGATCAATGATTACACACCGCAATTTCCACTCCGCCTGATGAACAAGGATTTCGAGTTGATTCTAAAGGCGGCAGCAGCAGCGCATATCCCGATGCCTGTGACTGAAGCGGCGCTTCAAGTCAATTCACAGGAACTGGCACACCACGACGGAGACGACTTCTCCGCTGTTTTGCGGCGAATGGAAGAAGTTGCCGGCATCGCAGATCTTCACTCCGCCTCGATTGCGCATTGACCCGGAAGACACTCGAGCCGCTGGAAAAAGGAGAAACAAGCTAGGGTTCGGTATTGATCGCGTGGTCGTGGTAGATCTTCTAAGAAAGGGACAACCGATGCAAGTGATGGCCGGGACGCCACCTGGAGCTCTAACTTCGCTCTCTTCGCGATCGCTCTTGCGAGGTGAGGAGGCGGTAGTCGGCCCTCTATGGCTACCCATGGTGCTGGTCTTCGGGTCGATTGGCGCGGTTGCCTACGCCGACTTTATAGCCACGGGTGTGTCGTTGGGGTATCTCTACATTTTGCCCCTTGGGATCAGTGCCATGTTCTTGCGCAGCCAGGTCAGCTATGGACTGATTGCGGTTTGTGTTTTTCTCCACGATCTTTTCGGGCCTCCTTATCCAAGCCAGGAGGCCCCGATAACACACAACCTCACCGCACTGATCGCGTTCGCCTTCGTCGTCTATGTCATCCAGAGATACGTGAAACAGAGGGAACAGCTCGACAAGGCGGTGCGCCAGCAGCGCGATCAGCTTCTGCAAGAGGTCGAACTAGCCGCGCGAGTACAGAGGACGTTTCTGCCTATCAGTCGCCCATCCATCCCCGGGCTGGAGATCGCCGGCATGATGCAGCCTGTGGGAGGTGTGGGCGGTGATTACTACGACTACGTACCCGTCAATGAGCACACGGTCCAGATAGTGATTGCTGATGTAGCGGGAAAGGGCGTCCCTGCTGCCCTTCTGATGTCCGCCACCGCGGCTGCCGTGCAACTGGAGGTGAGCGAGAAACGAGACATGCTGGAGGTTGTAAATCGTCTGAACAACGGGATCCATTCCGTATCTGATGGCAACCGTTACGTCACATTGGTGCTGGCGGAAATTGATGCACTCAACCGGTCCTTCCGGTACGTCAACTGCGGCCACAATCCCGCTCTTTTTTTTCAGGCACAAACCCGTGATGTCGTCCCCATGAACTCGTCCTGCTTCCCCGTCGGAATGTTTGACAGTATAAGCTGTGAAATCAACCGAGCCGACCTCGCTGCCGGCGATATTCTGGTGCTGTACACAGACGGTATCACTGAGGCGGAGAATTCGCAGGGAGAAGAATTTGGGCTGGAACGGCTGTCGGCCGTGATTCGGCGCGATTCTTCACTGTCAGCGGAGGAGCTGATGGACAACATTTTTCAAAGCGCCGAAGACTTCTGTCAGGGAGTTGGCTTTAAGGACGACGCCACCGCTCTAGTAGTGAAATGTAGTTTTGCCGGAAACTGAGAGTTTTCAACGGCGCAATCTCTGGCTACGGCTTATCTTCGGCAGGGATAGGAAGCTTCTCCTCAATCTTCAGGATTTTCTTCGGTGCATGCTTCCGGAAGAGACGCTTGATATCCGGCATAAATTCGTGTTGAAGATCTCCAATCGCATCCGAGCTCAGTGCACCGGTAAAGCGATTCATGGTTTCACCAAAATTGCGGTCCTGTCTCGGGTAGTAGCTGTTTTGTAGCGAACTGGTAAACAGAGTACCCAGAAATTCGGACGTGTTGAATGTGCTATCTCCGCTGTCATTCCTGGTTATCACAACTCTGGTTACGGCATACCACGAACGCGAAATAAGGCTTCTCTTGCGTGAGGGGAAATATCGAGGATCCTGATGCAAGATCGTCGATAAAGCAACTGTCTGGATGAACCTCCGCGATTCTGTATCCGCCAGAGTCGCCCCAAATCGCTTCGCCCAACCTTGCACTCCTCCCCCATACTCGGGCCACTGATCCTGGGCTTGGTCCAACGTCGCCTGAAAAGCCGCTGACGCGAATGTGGAGGGCCAATGCGTTTGCTTCAGAAACAGGTTGAATTTACAACGTGCGGACAAGGGCGTGTAGTCCATGGTTCCGATCGTCGACGTGGCTTCTGTGGCGTTCGCCGGAGGTTGGACAAACGTGTCTTGCACTTGGAGGCGACACGGACTGCTCGCCACGTGATCCGACGGTTGGTCGATCGATGCTGACCGGGTTTCACCGGACCCAACGTGGGCGATGGTCGAAGAAGGTGAGGCGACTGGGGCCTGCGCGTGGCCAAGGCGCTGCGCCATCGCAATCGAAATGGTTACCAGCAAGGCGTGAGTTACGCTCCCTGCTCGAATGCAATTCTCTTGATTCACCCTCATGCCAGGTCCAATCGGGACGTGCGTTTCCTCTTGACTTGCAAACACGCATCCTCTTGCTAATGAGCATCCAGGTCTCCAAACGTCGCCTCGGCGTAAGGCACGCGGTTTGCTCTCTCGATATTCGCAGGGTGGAGGGAAACCATCATCGCCACGTCCGCGGGTGGACGCGCCGTCGGTAGGTCGACGGTGTCAGCCTTACGTGGCCCCAAATTCTAAGCGACAACGCGCGTAAAGCCATGGGCCAGAACAAATCAAAGAGGTTCTTTCGTCTCCAATATTTGGAACGCCACTTGCATTCTTGGAGAACCGAAGGAGATAGCCATGAACGCTTTCAATCGAACAACAATCTACGCTCTGTTTTTCCTGACCCTGCTGGGATCTGCGTTCGCCCAGAAGGTCGAAACCGATTTTGATCACCAAGCCAATTTCTCTCAGTACAAGACCTATTCGTGGCAGGAAATCAAGCTCGCGAATTCCCTCTGGGACGCTCGAATCAAGAATGCGGTCGATACCCAGCTAGCAGCCAAGGGCTGGACCCAGGTTGCGAGCGGCGGCGATGTGGCTGTCGTAGCGATCAAGACCTCGCAGACGCAGAGAACACTCCAGACGTTCTACGACGGCTTCGGTGACGGATGGGGATGGCGAAGGTTCGGAGGCGGCGGGTTTGGCGACGCTACCACCACCGAACAGGATTACAAAGTGGGAACTCTGGTGATCGACTTGTACGACGCCAAAACCAAGCAATTGATCTGGCGCGGAAGTGCCCAGGACACGGTGTCAGATAGCGCCGCGAAGAATGAAAAGAACCTGGACAAGGGTGTGACGAAGATGTTCAAGGCTTTCCCTCCGGGTTCGGCAAAAGGCTAAGCGTTTTCGGACGTGCGGCAAAAAGCCAGGTGTTCTTTCTGGCGAACCATCGCCCGGAACTTTGAAAGGAGAATTAGATGGAAACGCGCAAACTTGGCAATTCTGACTTGCACATTACTCGAGTGGGCTACGGGGCCTGGGCCATCGGCGGCTCGGGCTGGCAGTTCGCCTGGGGTTCGCAGGACGACAACGAATCTATCGCCGCTATTCATCGTGCGCTCGAACTCGGCGTCAACTGGATCGACACGGCCGCAGTCTACGGTCTGGGGCACTCCGAGGAAGTAGTCGGCCGGGCGTTGAAAAGCTGGCGCGGCTCCAGACCATACGTCTTTACCAAGTGTGGCCTGCGCGGGGATGCCAACGGTGAGGTACAGAAAGTACTGATCGCCGACTCGATCCGCGGCGAAGTCGAGGATAGCCTTCGCCGCCTTTCCGTCGACGTAATCGATCTTTACCAAATCCACTGGCCTCCCGACGCCGATTCACCCGAACTGGAAGAAGGATGGTCCACGCTCGCCGACCTGAAGCGCGAAGGCAAGGTGCGCTGGATTGGAGTCTCTAACTTCAATGTCCAACAAGTCCGCCGCGCCCAAACCATAGCGCCCGTAACTTCTCTGCAGCCGCGGTATTCGCTGGTGCACCGCGAGGTCGAAGACGAGATCCTGCCCTACTGCCTGAGTGAGGGCATTGGGGTCATCGTTTATTCCCCGATGGCTTCGGGTCTCCTGACCGGTGCTATGACTCGCGAGCGCGCCGCCAGACTACCCAGGGACGACTGGCGCAGGAGTCATCCCGACTTTACGGAACCAAATCTCTCTCACAATCTGGCGCTGGTCGAGCGAATCCGACCGATAGCCAACCGACACAACCGTTCAGTTGGCGAAGTGGCAATCGCTTGGACGTTGCACCATCCGGCGGTAACCGGCGCGATCGTCGGCGCCCGCAACGCGCATCAGGCAGAGGGAGTCATGCGCGCTAGCGAGCTTCGCCTCACGGATGAAGAAGTAACCGAGATCGAAACGTTCGTCGCAGAGATCGCGGCGTGAGCGATGGCAGTTCTGCCAACACAACTTCCGTCGGCGCCCTTCAAGGGACGACTGAGCTAAAGAGGAGAACACCGTGAACAAAGACAGGACAAACCTCAATACAGCGTTGGAAAACTATCTTAAGTCTGGCCAGCAGTTCGGAGACGGCGAGAAGTTCTACCTATTGGGCTTCGAAGCTGCTCTGCACGCCAGAAATCGCTGCAAAGAGTTTGATCAGATCGCGTCCGAGATGACGAGCGACCTGGAAGAACTGCAGCAGCAATATCCCAGGGTGACAGTAGAAGAGCCCTTTACGCGCGGATTTCGGCAAGGACGGGAATACTACCAGCGCCTGTGCGATGAATCCAACCCGGTGTGACAGAGCGGCCGCTTCAGGGGATTCGTTTCCCGCAATTCCGTCGTTGCATCCCAATCTTTGTTTTGTTCCAAAGTCGTTCGGCGTCAGCCCAGCCACTGTGGATTGGCATACGTGCCGTCAAACTGGTGACTGGTCTTGTAGAGTTCGAATTGGCCTGCCTCCGCAGCCTTGGCGGTTTTTGCCAGAAGAGCTGCGACTTGGGAAGAGTTCATCGGTTGAAAACTGCGGGCCGCATGGAGAGCTTGCCGCAGGATCTCCATCGAGTCGCAGCCGGTGATGACGACGCTGGTTGGGAGATTCATCGAGTAATAGAGACACTCGGTCGGTGTTGCGGTCTTGCTCTCAAGGATGACGTGGTCGCCCATGGGCTTCATACCAAGAACTGCAATGCCGTTCTCGGTCAAAACCGGGAGCACTCGCTTTTCGAAACTGTTGAAGTGAGCGTCCATTACGTTCAGAGGCATCTGAACCGCATCAAACTTGAAGCCGTGTTTTGAGGCTGTGGCCAGCATCTTCAGATGAATGTCTGGACTCTTGTGGCCCGTGAATCCGATAAAACGGACCTTGCCTGCCTTCTTGGCTTCCAGCACGGCCTCCATGCCACCGCCCTCGGCAAAAATGCGCTCCGGATCAGAATCACGAATCACTTCATGGAACTGGAGTAAGTCAATTCGATCGGTCTGCAACCTCCGAAGCGATTCATTGAGCTGGGCGGCCGCGGCAGTCTTGGTACGACCGTCGACCTTGGTCATCAAAAACGCCCTCCCGCGATAACCGTCGCGCAGGGCTTTGCCCATCCGAATTTCGCTCTCTCCTCCGTTGTAGTCCCAGCAGTTATCGAGAAAATTGATTCCCTCATCGATCCCCATCCGAATAATCCGAACGCTCTCTTCCGGATCGCTCTGTCGAGCCAGGTGATACCCGCCGAGCCCGATCACTGAAACCTCTTCACCGGTGTGGCCTAGCGGTCGATATGGAATCCCATCCTTGCGATCGCGTTCGGTTGACCCGCCTAGCCTTCCGGTCATCAGCAGGGATGCGGCAGCCATGCCGACAAACTCTCTCCTGCTCAGGCCGGGGTCCTGGTTTGTGAGCATTCTGTCGGTCGCCGGCGACTGCTCGGAAGAATCGATGCATGTGTGATTCGATTCGGTATCGTTCGGAGTCATAGCAAATCCTCCTGTGCGGTTGCAGAAGCGAGGGATATCGTCAAATATTATTCCCTGAAAGCACCCAACCGAGGCCCATTTGTCTTGCCTCGACGTCTTGTCTTCGACGAGCCAGGCACGCGAAGCGGACTCTACTCAGGAAGCCAACTCGGCAATCCCAGTTAGTTCAAGGTATTCGTCCTCAGACAATTGCAACGACGCTGCCTGTATGTTTTCCGCAAGATGCGTAATCGAGGAAGTCCCGGGGATCGGCAGCATAATCGAGGACCGTTTCAGCAACCACGCCAATGCGATTTGGATAGGTTTCACTTGGCGAGCCTTCGCAATCCGTTCCAGCAGCCTGCCGGCCACGCGCCCTGCTCCCAGCGGGAACCACGGGATGAACGCGACCCCATTGCGCTCGCAATAATCCACGACATTGTCCCATTCGCGATCGGCGAAACTGTACCTATTCTGGACCGACACGATCGGTATGATTTTCCGCGCGCGCTCGATGTGCTCCACCATAACATTGGAAAGCCCGACCAATCGGATCTTCCCCTCTGACTGTATGTTCGCCAAGGTTTCAATCGACGCGTCGAGAGGCACCACCGGATCGGGAACATGCAACTGGTAGACATCGATTCGGTCGAGGCGGAGTCTCTTCAGGCTGCCTTCCACCGCCTCGCGCAAGTGCGCCGGGCTGGCATCGTGAGTCCACTGGTTCGGCCCAGGGCGATTCCATCCACCTTTAGTCGCAATGACGAGATCCTTAGGGTAAGGCGACAACGCTTCGGCGATCAACTCTTCGCTGACATTGGGACCATAGGAATCAGCAGTATCGATGAAGTTGACTCCCAAATCAACGGCTCGGCGGAGAATGGCTATCGCCGTCGCACGGTCCTTCGGTGGACCCCAAATTCCTTCGCCGGTAAGGCGCATGGCTCCGAAACCAAGGCGATTGACCGTCAGTTCACCGCCGAGTTCGATTGTTCCGGCGGTAGCGGCCGACAGACTTGTTGCTTTCTTGGTGCTCTCTTTCACGGTTCACTCTCCATCAATGCATTTATTCCGCGGGGCGCCAACCGGAAGTGCGCGATTTGATAGTTGGGGCGACCGTCGTCGTGTTAGTCCCGAGGTCTTTTTCGTAAACAATGTCATGCCGGGTGACTACGAAAGTCTTGACCCCAGACGACCGGTACTCCGCGGGATAAGCAACCAAAATCACACCACCTTTATGGTTTCCGCCGGACACGGAGCTATTCGTCGCGGCCGCAGAGTTTCCATTCACGACTCGAAAGTAGTAGCCGTGGAAGGGAGAGGAGCTATTGCTGCTGGGATTGGTTGTATCAGCGGATACGAGGTTTTGGGCTAATTGGGTAATCGGGTCATAGCTAGCTGGTTTTGCGTCCTGGTCCTTCTTTGTGATCGCGAACTCCTCGCAGACTTGAATCGCCACGTCCTCGTTCTCGCCAATTCTTCGGAACAGAATTTCCTGGGCACCGGTCTTGGAATCGAAGTACCATTCTCCGTTCTTGGAGACCAATGGCACGGGGAAGGGCCAGTTCTCTGCCCCGATGTACAGCACCGTGGTTCCGTCGAGCTCTTGAACCAGACGGTGCATCTCCTGGTACTTTTGACTAAACTTCTCGCGCTCCAGTTTGTCATCGACGTCGTCCCGTGACGAAGTAACCTCCTTTCCTGCTCCGAGGATAGCTTCCAGGGCCGGCTCATCTTCCTTTTGCGCAGCCTGAAAAAGAGCGTCACTGGCTTCAACCGGAGACGAGAATGTTCTTGGTTGTGGTGATTCCTGAGCAAAGCTCGCTCCGGCGAAGCCCATCACCAGCAGCAGCAAGCACACCAGGAGCAGAAAAAGGATGGTGGATGCGAACCCCCAGGCAAACCTCACGATAATTTTTTCACTTGTTTCGAGCGTCATATTGTTTGGGCGCATGAGTTCTTTCTCCATATCATCAATTTCGTTATTTGGTTATTGAGCCGAATTACCGACGTCCGCCGCCTCCGCCGCCGTGGAAACCTCCACCGCCGTGGAAGCCTCCGCCAAAGCTCGACTGCCCACGGGAGGAGAAGCCTCTTGCCACTCCTCCATGATTGAACCCGCTAAATGCTCCTGAATGAGTGCCAGCCTGGGCATGTGGCGTCGAGAAGCCGTGCCCCGATGACGCAAAACCTCGACCGCCGGCAAAGCCACCGCCATGGAATCCACCGGCGCGATTGAAATTGTTGCGATTGACGAAAACCCTGCTGTGGGACAGGTAGGCTCCGTGGTTGAAGATGATCCCGTGATTATGCCAGTCGTATCCCCAGTGTCCCCACCCCCAGCCAAAACCGCCAAAGAAGCCGAGTCCGAAGCCGAAGCCCCACGCCAAACCCGGCCCCGAAAGGTACAGTCCTGGATACCAATACCAGCCGGGCCATATCCCAATGGGATCTCCATATATGAGCCAGGGATCGTACTCTGGCACGTAAACAACCTCAGGGTCGGCTGGTTCGATCACAATGGTTTGTCCCTGTTGGGTCACCTTTTCCTGCGATGTGCTCTTTAGGTTCCCGGCTTTCTGCGCACGGTCGCGCATCACCTGAAAGGCGGTCATCACGTCTTGCTCTTGGTTGACGTAAGCATCACCAAGCGACGAGGTCCAAGAGAGATTCTTGTCCATGTTCGCGAGCACGGAAGGAAACTCCACGAGTGCCTTGACACTGGGATCCCAGGGTTGCTTATCAACTTCATTGCCGAGTTGTTCGCCCTTGAGATCGGTATGTTGCTGCAGCCAGCGGTCGGCTTCCACAATTTGGTCGGGATAGGTAGCGGCCGCGAGGATCTGTGCTACCAGCGCATCTGGATACAATGCAATCGGCGCTACGAGTTGCTGCAATTGTTCTGGCGTTTGTTGCGCGGCTCGAACCGGCGCTTGTGGGGCGGATTGGTCCGCCTGAGCAGCGAGACCTCCCGGCGCACTGGCTAAGACAAGGCAACATGAAAGCAAAAGGGATAAGCTCTGTTTTAGGAACTTCACAATCAATCCTCCTGCGGCGGGGCCGCATGTCGGTTTCACGTCTGCTCGATCTGTCCTCTATCAGTTGGCCAGGTCAATGGCGTTGCCTGATACAAATTGCCGAACTGTGAGTGGGCACGCCGGATGGTCGCATTGACACGCGATTTCGACGTCTTCACTTCCCGCGTCACGGCAAGCTTCGCCGCAGTATTCTTCTCCGCTGGGCACATTGCAAAGACACGGCATGTGCGCGCACTTCTTGGTCTCTTGATTCGCCACTACGATTCCGTCCTTTCGAATTCAGTCTGCCTGCTCCGATTACTGAAGCACTGCGACTCTTGACGTAGCGCCGTTCCCTGTACCGACCGAGGCTGTTTCGAGGGAATCCTCAAGACGTTGGGTCTTCGGCGTCTACGTCGTCTCGTATAACTGCATGCAGCTTTCCAAACCTCGCGTTGCCGCTAAGCCCATGCGTTCCAAGGTCGTTCGGTTGGCGATGTAAAGAAAACTAGCTGTCCCGAGTGTCAACAGGCTGATAGCAGCTGTCGACATTTGGACGGGTCTCAGTCGTGTACGGGTGCTTTGGTCTCGACTCCCCTGTGCGATAACTGCCGAGTCGCTGTTACAACGTACGAATTTCTGCTCCCCAAAACCTGCTCTCCCAACACTGGAACTCCTCACCTGGTGCGTTTTTGGGGACTGAGGACACTGCGTTATCATGTTCTTCCGTTCAGGATTCGGATAAGAACATGCTCGACAAGGATGAGGCCCGGCAGTGATCCCGCATAAATGGCGAGAAGTTTTTCATTTTCTTCCCGGTGCCATTGCTCTCGGATTTCTCACCAACCTCGAGGCGCGTAAATGACGTCGGCAGCTGCCCCCATAGTGTTTGTAGTCGATGACGATGACTTGGTGCGTGCGGCCATCCAAGGCATGCTCAAGTCGGTAGGCTTGCGTTCCGAGACCTTCGCGACACCACAGGAGTTCCTGCGCAGTGACCGTCCGGATGGGCCAAGTTGCCTGGTTCTGGACGTGAGACTTCCTGGAATCAGCGGCCTGGACTTTCAGAATGAGTTAGCTGACGCAGGCATCCGGATTCCGATCATCTTTATCACCGGTCATGGAGACATTCCGATGACGGTGAAAGCAATGAAATCCGGTGCGGTGGAGTTTCTGACGAAGCCCTTCCGAGACCAGGACTTGCTGGATGCGATTCATCAGGCATTGGATCGTGACCGGATAGCGCGTCAACAGCAGAGCAAAATTGGCGAGTTGCGAAAGCACTACGAGTCGCTGACCACACGCGAGCGCGAAGTTATGGCTTTGGTAGTGTCGGGCATGCTCAATAAGCAGATAGCGTCTGAACTCGGGACCAGCGAAATCACCGTGAAGATCCATCGCGGGCACGTGATGCGGAAGATGCAGGCTGAATCACTGGCGGACTTGGTCAGAATGGCGTCGAAACTTGAACCGACGAGCGGTCGCCAGTGAACCTGAGGTCGTGGGACTCCCGGCCGGGGTCATTCCTGCGCCTCTGCACTGGGAAGTGTGAAGCTAAAAGTGGCTCCAGGTCCCGAGTTTGATGTGGCCCACAAGCGGCCGCCGTGGGACTCAATAATTGACCGGCTGATCGAGAGTCCCATGCCGGTGCCTTGAGTCTTGGTGCTGAAGAACGCATTAAAAATCTGGTCGGCTTGCTCGCGAGGAATTCCTATGCCTGTGTCACTGACCGAAATCAGCAGCTGACCGCCTTCGGCCATCAGGGATTTGATCGTAAGTTTGCCCTCAGTGTTTGTGTCCCGCATCGCTTCGATACCGTTGAGCATGAGATTCATGAGAACTTGCTGCAATTGCACTCGGTCAGCCACGACCCGCGGTGAGTCCTCCGTCAACTCGGTGAGAATCGAAACGGAATGTCTGGATGCTTCACTGCGCAACAAGACAACCATCTCTTGGATGACCTCGCTCACATCCACCAAACTGGTTTGGGGCGCGCCCTTCTTGAATAACTGTCGAAGCCGGCTGATGATATCAGCCGCCCGCGTTACCGCGTTGACCATCCGCGCCGCGGATTCACGGGCCTCTCCTATATCCGGCTGCTCGCGCGCCAGCCACCGCAAGCAAGTTCTTGCATCGGTCGCCGCGGCCGCAATCGGCTGGTTGATCTCATGTGCCAGCGATGCAGTCAATTCCCCCATCGTCGTCGCCCGGTTTATGTGCGCCAGATCGGCCTGTACCTGGCGTAGTCTTTCGCGCTCTTTCTCCGCCTGCCTTCGTTCGGTCATGTCTATGCCCGTACCCACGAATTCGACCAATTCGCCGGAAGCGCTGAAAACAGGGTGACCGACCGAGCGGCTGTACTTGGTCGAGCCGTCCGGGAGAACAATGCGGAAGTCAACTTCGAAATCTGATCTCTCACGAATCGCTCGTTCGACCGCTTCATTGAAAGTAGCCTGGTCCTCGGGATGAATTCGCTGATGCGCTTTTTCGAAGGACAGAGAATCGCTTTCTGGATCGAACCCAAACAACCGATACTGTTCCTGCGACCAGTGGACGTTCTCTCTGCGCGCTACGTTCCAGGCCCAACTGCCTGTGTGAGTCAGCCTTTGCGCTTCCTCTAAATATGCCTCGGTCTGCCGCAGGGCTACTTCCGCGCGTTTGCGTTCGGTAATGTCGGTGATCGCTCCGACCAATTCGGTTTTGCCCGGTTGACCTGTCTCCAGAAGGTGCCCCACAACTTGGACATGCTTGACCGATCCATCAGGCATAAGCAACCGGTGTTCTATATCAAAATCCTTAGTGTTTTGTGCTGCGCGATCGATTGCCTGTTGAACGCGGAATCTGTCCTCCGGATGGGTTCGTTCCAGAACGAGCTGAAGACCAGGTCTTGTTTCAGGGCCGTATTCAAAAATTCGAAATGTTTCTTCCGACCAGTAGATTTCACCGCCGAAAACATTCCAGCCGAAACTGCCCGTCTTGCTTAGCTTCTGCGCTTCCGCTAAGTAAGCTTCGTTGCGCCGCAATTCTTTGGTCCGTTCCATGACCTTGATCTCGAGTAGGTCACGGGCCTGGCGCAGTTCTAGCTCACGCTCCCTCAGTTCCTGCTCCGCCCGCTTCCGGTCGCTGATGTCAGTGCACGTACCGAACCATTTCACGATCCTGTCGTCGGTGTCGCGTACGGGCGTTCCCCGCGTCTTAAACCAACCGTACGCCCCATCGCTCCGGCGAATCCTGTATTCCACGTCATAAGGCTGACGCCCGGCCACGGATTCTGTCCAAAATTGCCGGGTAGGCTCGCGATCGTCCGGATGCAGTGCCTCCATCCACGCCCAGCCGAGCAACGCGCTCTCCGGCATACCTGTGTAGGTTGTCCACTGTGTACTGAAGTAGTCGCACCCGCCATCAGGACCCGCACCCCATACCAACTGCGGCAGCGCTTCGGTAAGGTTCCGCCAGCGTTGCTCGCTCTCCCGCAGCGCTTCCTCCGCCCTCCGTCGCGAGGCACTGAGCCAGCACACGATCAGCGCCAATGATGCAAACATTGTCAGGGAGAGGAGGCGGTAGGGCACACGAATCCCCGCGAACTCGACGTACGGAACCAGCGGCTGGAAAAAGTAGCCAAGGCTCAGAAGTGAAAGGAGTAAGGCTGCGAGGCCTGGGACCATCCCGCCAAACCAGGCCGTGAGGGCGATGGCAGTAAGAAAGAGTGCGCCGCGAACATCGAAGCCCCTCCCAACAAGCAGAGCCACCGCGAGTGCGACTCCAACGGAAACAACCGCGAGCCCGTAGCGCCAAACTATTTGTCGAAGGATGGGAGGCGGAATCTTCAAGCCCGTCATGGTTTATCTGTCCGCTGCACAGTGTGCGACGGCACCGGAAGATATTGTATTTAAATTGAGCTACCGCAGCTAAATTGCAGATTTCTCACGGACCAATCCGGCCTTATACCAAAGTATGATTGTGCCGCCACCTAAGCATGATTGCGCCATCTTCGATGGCACTGCTAAGGTTGCGTCATGGTTGTCCGAAAGAAGGGGAAAATGGTGGCGATTGTTGATGACGATGATTTGATGCGCAGCGCATTGCAGGGACTGCTGAAATCAGTCGGACTGCCGGCGCAAGCGTTTGCCTCAGCGGAGGAATTTCTGAAGTCTGGCCAACAGAACGAGGTCGGATGTCTGGTCGCGGACATCCGCATGCCGGGAATGTCCGGTCTGGAATTGCAGGCCAAGCTCAACGCTGATCAGTGCAGGATTCCGACCATCTTCATCACGGCACATGGGGACGAGAAAATGCGGATGCAGGCCTTAAGAGCAGGCGCAGTGGAGTTTATGGCAAAACCATTTGACGATGAAGCCCTGCTCGAAAGTGTCCGAGCAGCTTTGGAGCGTTGAGCCCAATAAAAAGCGTGCGTGGGGCACGAGGGGGTTCTCTGTGGCAGCTACCGAGATATTGCGGACTGGTGATCAATATTCGTACGAACGCAGATTCCAGCAGATTATAGGCAATAGTCCTGTGCTGGAAGCGGTGCTCGAACAAGTCGAACGCGTCGCGACAACGGGTTCCACCGTGTTGATCCAGGGAGAAACCGGCACCGGCAAGGAACTCATCGCACAAGCGATTCACAACATCAGCTCAAGGTGCGGGCGGTCTTTTGTAAGATTGAATTGTGCTGCCATTCCACTGGATCTGCTGGAAAGTGAGCTCTTTGGCCACGAGAAGGGCGCGTTTACCGGAGCCATAGCGCAAAAGATCGGCCGCTTCGAGCTGGCCGACAAGGGTACGCTCTTCCTCGACGAGGTCGGTGATATTCCATCGGCACTGCAGCCCAAACTGCTGCGCGTATTGCAGGAACAGGAATTCGAGCGCTTGGGCAGCACTCGGACTCATCAGGTGGACGTGCGCCTTGTGGCTGCAACGAATCGGGATTTGACGGAGATGGTGAATCGAGGCGAATTTCGCAGCGACCTCTACTATCGTCTGAATGTCTTCCCCGTCCTGCTGCCACCATTGCGGGAGCGCCGCGAAGACATTCCAGCCCTGGTGACGCATTTTGTCGAGATTCTGGGCCGCCGGATGGGGAGGGAAATCGAACACATTCCTCCAGAAACGATGTCTGCGCTCAGTTCATATCAGTGGCCGGGGAATATCCGCGAACTGCAGAACCTAATCGAGCGTGCCGTAATCCTTTCAAACCATGGTGTGCTTCCCAATCCTTTGCCCACCGCAGAAACTGAGCAGCGCGCTGCCGTCTCGCTAGGTGGAACTACGCTGCGCGACTCCGAACGGACTCTGATTCTGCGGACGCTGGAAACAGTCGGCTGGATAATCGGCGGTCCGAAAGGCGCAGCCGCCAAACTTGGCTTGAAACGCACTACGCTGATCCACAAGATGCAGAAGCTGGGGATCGCCCGGCCGGCTCTCCAAAGCGGCGAGAACGTCATGGGTCCAGCACCGCAGGGGCCACGCTCTTTTGCACGACATCTGTCGTCTAACTAGACGACACACGATCCTTAAGCATCTCATGTCGACAAGGATGGGTTACGTATGGAGATCGGGCTTCTACTTCTACGACTGACTGCAGGACTGACACTCGCCGCACACGGCGCACAGAAATTATTTGGCTGGTTCGGTGGACCAGGTCTAGAGGCCACCGGTCAGTTCTTCGAGACGATCGGGTTCCTGCCCGGGCGACGCCATGCGCTGATGGCAGGCCTCGCAGAGACCGGGGGTGGTCTCCTTCTGGCGCTCGGGTTACTCACGCCGATTGGGGCCGCGGTCATTTGCAGCGTGATGCTCGTGGCATCGACCGTGCACATCAAGAAGGGCTTCTTCGCTCAGAACGGTGGGTACGAGTACACCGTTGTGCTAGGTGTCGCAGCGTTAAGTCTTGCGTTCACCGGCCCAGGCTCTCTTTCACTCGATGCACTGCTCGGAGATCACTTCAGTGGCACATTCTGGGGCATCGCTGCGTTGTTGGTCGGTGTCCTTGGCGGAGTATTTTCGCTCAGTCAGCGACACACGACACCGGGGCAGCAAACGACGTCCGCCGACACCGTTTGATAGCTCTCAGCCGGACCACCCGGTCCGGCGGAGGTCTTTCCAGGGACCGCTATCCGCGTAACGCTCGGGATGCAGGGTCTTCGAACGAGGGTCTTCCGCAGTGTCGAGTTGTAGGACCATCCACTTCGGATACGGAACGCCCGGATCAGACGCCGCGTCAAGGAGTCGGGTGTCGTCTTCCGAGAGCTGAAGGTCTACGGCAGCAATGTTATCCTCCAGTTGATCGGGCTTGCGGGCGGCGATGATCACGCTGCTCACGGCTGGCCGTCCCAGCACCCACGAGAGTGCCACACGGGCCGGGCTAGCGTCATGCCGTGCGGCCACTTCCTTCAGCACGTCCACCACGCGGTATCCCATCTCCTTATCGAAGGGCACGAAATTGCCCGCTTCGGCGAAGCGTGTGCCGGTAGGAGCAGGATTGGCGCGGCTGTACTTGCCTGTGAGGAAGCCGCCGGCAAGCGGGCTCCAGACCAGGATGCCGATGTTGTGATACTCAGCGAAAGACTGGAACTCGTATTCAAGACTTCGACCGACGAGGCTGTAGTACATCTGCGCCGTTACGTATTGCTCCAACCCCAGGTGCTCCTGCAGCATTACCGCAGTGGCTGCCTGCCATGACATGAGGTTGGACAGTCCAATATAGCGAACCTTCCCCTGGCGCACAAGATCGTCGAGCGTCCGCAGCGTCTCCTCGAGCGGCGTGTTGCTGTCCCATCCATGTACCTGGTACAGATCGATGTAATCGGTCTGCAACCGTCGGAGACTGCCCTCCACTTCGCGCATGATGTTCACGCGGGTCGCTCCGCTCCGGTTGAAATTCTCGCTCATCGGGAGCCGGACTTTGGTGGCGAGGACAATCTCGTCCCTCACGCCCTTCAAGGCATTCCCGACCTGAGTCTCGCTCTCCCCGAGGCTATACACGTCCGCCGTATCGATGAAGTTAATCCCCTTGTCCAGGGCTAGCTTCACCATGCGCGTTGTGTCCTCCTGACCGAGGTTTCCCATGTTCATCTTGCCGCCGAACTGCATCGTCCCAAGTGCCACGCTGCTGACGATGAGTCCGGTATTCCCCAGCTTCCTATATCTCATCTCCCCTGCTCCTTCCTCTGCAAACGAAAATACAGATGGCGCGTGATTTCATCCACACAAGCTTGCCTCGAGGATCGTGCGAGGACTGGTTCGCGCCTGTCTTTCCAGATCGCTCAAGCGACGCGCACCTTTTGCCAACATCGCCCAGGCCAGTGCGCTCATGTCCGGATCCGCGGACTTCGCGGCCCTTAGCAGCTCCTTGCCTGCCTCTTGCTGTCCGAACTTGCACCACATCACTCCACAAAGAAACATGTAGTTACTGTTCATCTCGGTTTTCTCCTCTCCCGGTCTGACGAACATTTTAGTGGTATCCCAGCACTGTGTTGCAACCACCTTCCACCACCCCAGGTGCAATCCAAATGCCAACGACGGCCCTTCTCAAGAAACCGCCGTATTGCCAGAATTTGGTCGATCCAATGGATCTTCCCCTCGTACAGAGTTACTACAGAGGGATTTAGACGAGTTTCCGCACGACCGGCGATTGGTTAAGAGTGTCAACTTTCAGCGCATCTGTCGATTCACCGACCATTCCCCGGCGAATAGTATCCTCAGCCAGTCGAAATGCTTGACACAGGCGGTTTTTCTCCAGCGATCTTTGGCAGGGATTGTGCACTACGACACGCGGGGTTGAAATCACACGCCGTCCATACCGCAAGAATATGGGCCGACAGAAAGCTGTTGACACACCATGCCCTGGCTTCATAACTATTCAGCTGTCGGCCATAGCCTCATTCTCACGGCCATGGTTGCCGCTCTTCCCATTTTCTTTCTCTTCTGGGCATTGGCCTACAAACGCATGAAAGGCTACGTCGCTGCAAGCTTAACCTTACTTCTAATGCTGCTGGTGGCCGTCACTGCTTATGGAATGCCGGCTCGGGTCGCAATATCTGCAGCCATCCTAGGAATGGCAAGTGGCCTTTGGCCGATTGGTTGGATCATTCTCACTGCCGTCTTCTTCTACAACCTGACCGTGGAAGGCGGGCAGTCTGGAATTATCCAGAGCTCGATCTCCTCCCTTTCAGGGGACCGTCGCCTGCAGGCGCTGCTCATCGCGTTTTGCTTCTCTGCCTTTCTGGAAGGCGTATCGGGTGAAGGAGCTCCAGTCGCCGTTGCGGCGGCTATGCTGATTGG
>CZKD01000091.1_pt9 | contig 26379 bp, 27 predicted proteins | sample 1122401 | NCBI WGS metagenome assembly CZKD01 (sample SAMEA3539301, study PRJEB10725) | soil metagenome | biome: tundra; feature: field; material: soil | place: USA | collected 2010-05 | depth 0.15 m
CCGCATCTCCGATTCCTCCGCCCGGTGGCTTTCCACCGACAACTTCCGCAGAGACAACCGCTCATGGTGCGCCAGCACCAACCCCAGCGGCACAACCGCCGCAAACGTCACCAGCCAGAGCAGAATCCCGCAACTGGCCGCCATCTCCGCTGGCACATCAAACACACTCGACAAGATCGCGACCGTGGCGATCTGCGAACCACCACCCACGGCCGGCAACTGCAGCAGCGAACCGACCATGCTGGCGAAGATCAGAATCAGCAACTGCGAGACTGGAATTTCCAGCGCGTCCACGCCGTAAGAATGCGTCACTTCCTTGTACGCCAGAGCAATCAGATACCACATTCCCACCGATACCATTGCCAGCCACAGCATCGACAACGGTCCGTGAATCGTGTTGAGCCCCATCCCGAACTCTCTCACCTTCTGGCCCAGCCGATGTCCCAGGTTCGAAGAGAGATGCGCAAACCGCTGTTCCACCCATTGCGCCGCGACCTCCACGTTGCGGCGGATCAGGAATGCCGCCACCGCGGTCCCCGCGACGATGGCAATCAGAAGAAAGCTCGCTTCCCGGAAGCTTCTGTAGAACTCAGGATGTGGAATGGAAGGCAACGCGCTCGGCAGAAAAATGGCCAGCGCTACCAGTACCGCGAACGCTCCAATGTCAAAGATCCGTTCCACGGCCCAAACGGCCAGTTGCGACGAAAAGGGAAGCTCTGTCCGTCGTGCGATCAGGTACGGACGAATGAATTCCCCTGCCCGCCCCAGCAGTGCGATCCCCGCGAACCCAACCAGCGTCGGCGATACCAACTCCGCCACGGTTGTCTTCGGCCGAACCGGCTTCAGGAAAATCTTCCAGCGCAACGCCCGCATCACATAGGCGATGTAAATGTACGCAATCCCGTACAGCACACGGATCTTCTTGATGCGATGCGTCTGGCTCCAGAACGTCCCCCAGTCAAAGCTCCGCCAGTGCCGGTATTGCAGGTAAACCAGAACGGCCAGGATGAGGAACACCACGACGCTGGCCAGAATTCGCTTCTTATCCATGAAGAGGGAGGTCTCCGCGCCGCGGCGCTCGCAACGCGTAGCGGGAAACGGCACCACCCAAGGTAAATGACTGAGCCCAAGGGGTCAAACAAACATGTGGCGACAGCCGCCTTCGGCTGTCGGTCGAGCAAAACGAGACACGGGCCTTAGATTGGCTTTGACTGACCGTAGGTCAGAATGTCCTACTGCCTTGTCTGCGGGGAACTCGTGTGGGCCGAACCAGCCTTCGCTTGAACCAGGCTGGAATCTTGCGCGTCGCTGCTAGTTGGACTCTTCGCGCTGACGTGCTTGGAAGCGCCAGTCTTCGCCGTCGAGCCGGCAGCCGCCTTTTCCTGCGCGGCCTTCTTCTTATTAAAGTCCCGTACTATCCGCGCCACATACGCCCGCGTCTCATAATACGGAGGCACGCCCCCGAACTGCTCTACCCGCTGCGGCCCAGCATTGTAGGCCGCCAGCGCCTTCACCAGATCAAAGTTGTAGCGCTCCAGAAGTTCCCGCAGATACTTCGTTCCGCCCTCGACATTGGCCTGCGGATCGAACGCATTCGGCAGACCCAACTGCGACGCCGTCCCCGGCATCAACTGCATCAGCCCCTGCGCACCCTTCGGCGATACCGCCCGCACGTTGAATCCGCTCTCCGCCTTGATCACGCTGTTCACGAGATCCGGATCCAGCCGGTACCTCCCGCTAGCCGAATTCACCACCTCATTCAGATCTAACGGACCCGCACTGGCTGTACTGGGTGCCCCATTTCTCGCGTATTTTGCGAGAAGTGGGGATTTTGCTCCGGAAGCGGGCACCTCCGGCGCAGCCTCAAAATGTTCAATCTCCGCCGTAGGCACATCCACAAAGCTCGCCCCATCCGCGGTCACATACAGCCGCGTCACTTCCCCGACAATCTCCCGTCGCTCATGCCGAATGGAAAACCCATTCTTCAGCACAGCAACCTCGCCGGCAAAGCAGGGAAGCGCCCCCACCGCCAGCACCGCGATGATCGCCAAACGCACCCGAGTTGGACCCAACCAATTCATCCCAGCCTTGAAACTCGAAGCTCGTAGCTCGAAGCTTACGACCGAAGCCCCGCGGCGTCCAGCTTGCCTTCCAGCGCCAAATCCACCGCGGCCGCAATCCCGCACGCATCGTTGCCCAGCGTCACTGTCCAGCCGCGGCTGCGCAACTCCTCGCACGCATTCCCCATGATAACCGGATGCCCCGCAAACTCAAGCATCTCAACATCATTATGGTTGTCACCGACGGCCATGACCTCTTCGCGCCGGTACCCGCGATGCCCAGCCCACCGCTCCAGCGCATGTCCCTTCGAGCATCCCGCATTCAGCACGTCGATCATCGACAAATCCCGCTCCGGATATTCCGTGCGCAACACGGTTACCGTCCCATCCATGCCCGCCCCTTCCAGCGCCCGCAGCGTCCGGCTCATCCGCGCCATCGTCCCACAGAACATCGCCTGCACCGGATTGTTCACCAGCGCATCTTCGATCGGCACCACAAAGTCGATGTACTCCATATTTTTCTCAAGCCAGCGCCGGATGCTCACGCCCAACTCATCCATCCTCTCCAGAACAATCGCGCCCTTGGTTTCCTTATCAAACGTCAGAACGGTATTCCCCCGGAACTCTTGCATCGCCCCGCACAGCCTCCGGCAAGTCTCCGCCGGCATCAGGTCGCGATGAAACGTCTCCCCCGCCAGCGACCGCGTCACCGCCCCGTTCGAACTGATGAGCCACAGATCGAACCCTAACTGCTTCGCGATGGGCAAGGCAAACGTGTGCCTGCGCCCGGTCACGAGCACAATCTCGATCCCGGCCGCGTGCGCCCGCCGCAGCGCCATCAGATCGCACTTAGAAACCTGAAATTGTGGATTAAGCAGCGTGCCGTCGATATCAGTCGCCAGCAGCCGTATGGAGGTTTTGGAAATCGTCACTCACTCGATTTTACCATCCGGACATGCCCGTAAACCGCGAGCAAGCGAGTGCAAGGTCTTCCTTCGTGAACCTTAGTGTCCTTAGTGGTTAAAGATTTTTCTGCCCACCTTGGAAGACTCGCTGCTAGCTGGACCGCGCCGGCAAGCGTCCCAGCAGCGCGCTGGCTTTGCGGAACCACGGCCGCTCCCGCCGCCGCAGATATCTCGGCATGGTCGGCTTCTTGTCGAGAATCTTCTGCGACCACACGCGGGCCTCAGCGGCGCGCCCCTGCGCCTGCAGAAACAGCGCGTAGTGATAGTACGTTTCGGAGATTGTAGAAATCCGTGTCGCCTCGCGGAACATCGCATCTGCCTTCTCAATCTGTCCCGTCTGAGCATACGCCCAAGCCAGCAATCCCTTGGCCCGGTGAAAGTCGTAATCGGGATCGGAACTGACAGCGCGCTCTAAGTCCGGCACCGCCGCCGCAAACTCGACCAGTTCGATCTCCGCGACGCCGCGTCTGTAGAACGGATCGACATGATCCGTCCGCGAAGAAATCGCCTTGTCGTACGAATCCTTAGCCCGCGCGTAGTTCCCGTCGTCAATGTACAGCAACCCAAGCTCTTCGTAATTTCCGGCCGAAGGATTATCGAGGATCGTCCGCTCCAACTCCTGGATCCGCCTCCGCCGCGGGAAGACTTGAAACGAACCCCGCAGCAGCCCCGCATCCGGAATCACTTCCACCACGATATAGACCAACGCCCCGATCGGGTGAATCAGGATCACCCATATCCAGAAATAATCCGGTCGCCGCCGGATGAAGTGGACCAGAGCCACAATCCTGAGCAGGATTCCCCACCACGAAAACGCAAAGAAAAGAAAGGATCCCATTGGTTGAAATCGCACTATAGCATGCGCCACCCACCTTTTTCGGTGACGCCTCAATAACCAAAGTGTATTCAGGGTGCCCCACCCTTCTCGCGCCTTTCGCGAGAGGGTGGGGTTTTTGACTCCCTAAGTACTGATCCATCACATCCTGAGTGCAGCCGCTTTTCGGGCGGAGCGAATAGCCTGCCCTGAAACGAAGTCGAAGGGATCTCGCGCGCACCCCACGCGCCGGAGGTCCCGGAGGGACCAATGAAAATAGCCCGCCAGTTTACTGGCGGGGGCGGCTATGATAACGAAGCGTGTCCCGTAGGGACACTTGAAACTGCGGCAGATCTCATTCTCCGCTCCCGCTTCGGAATCAAAACACTCGTCCCATCTGCTGAAACGCTTTCCCGCAGCCCGCCACTATACGAATACCAGCCTCTTAGCGGGGCACTCCCCTCAAATCGAAACACAATCACTCTGACGATGTGCGCACTGCGGACGCCCAAGTCAATCAAGGAGAAACTATGCCCACCAAGAAGAACCCCATTCCCCTCGCCAAGCTCCCTCCGGAGCAGGCGCGAGGCAACTTTCACATGTTGCTGCTCGCGAACCCCAACTATTTCGGCAACCTGACGGAAAGCGAATTCGAACCTGTCCTCTCCATCAGCGGCGACACCTCGTTCGAAGAGATCGGCTGTGTCGGATTTTCTGACGCACTCAGCCGTCTCGAAGCGGTCGTCTCCATCAAGCAAGACTCCGGCTACGGCGGGGACCTATGCACACCCGGCTCGCAGGAATACGTGCGCTTCTATCTCTCCTTCGACGGTGGAGCCACCTGGCAAGACCAGGGTGTCACCGGTTACAACGCCCACGACATCGCCGGTCCCAAGCCGCTCGAATACAGCATGGCCCAGCCCATTTCCGTGGCCGAGGACTTCTGCTTCTTCGAGAACCTCCCGCAGGTGCGCGCCATCCTCTCCTGGAACTTCGTGCCCCCTGCCAACACTCCGGATTTCACTCCGGTCTTTGGCAACGTCGTCAACGTCACCATCCAGATTCCGGCATTTGAATTCATCATCCTCTCGGGATTGCTGGAGAAAGCCAAAGTTCAGCTGCCGGCCAACTTCAAGAACGCCGTCAATCTGCAGCAGGAGATCCCGGCCGCTCCCAAGAAAGCCCTGAGCGCCGCCGAGATCGCACAGTCGTACAAAGGCAAACCGGTCACGCCCGCGCGCTATCTCTATCCCGAGATTCAGAAGAGCAGTCAGAATCTCACTGCGGTCGCCGCCTCGGCGGTCGCTTTTTCCGCCCCGTCGACGAAGAAGGCGAAGAAGGCGAAGAAGGCCTCGTTCATCCCAATCGACGTGAATCTCGCAGACGTCATCGCCGCGATTCTCGCGACCAGCGGTGATACCACCTACGAGGAACTGGATTGTGTCGGCCTCGACATCAATCGCGACACGCTCGTCGGCGTTGTCAAAGTCAAACTCCCTTACGGATTCAACGGTGGCCTCTGCACCGCGGGCAGCGAGGAATACGTCGCCTTCTGGGTCGACTGGGGCTCGGGCTACGAATACGCCGGCACGGTCACGCAGAACGTTCATGACATCGCTGGCGTCCCTGCCGGTGGTCTCGAGTACGCCGTCGTTCTGCCGGTCGATGTCGCCAGCCACCAGCAGCCCTGCAGCAGCGGGCCGCAGATCGTAAAGGTGCGCGCCATATTATCGTGGCAGACTCCGCCCTCAACCACCGATCCCAACTACGTTCCAGTTTGGGGCAACCAGTCCGACGCATTAGTGCAGCTCCCGGCCGGCCCTACGTTCGTCCCCGGCACTCCCAACATCGCCATCATCGGCGGAATCGGCGTCGATCAAATCGACACCGTATTCACCGGAATGACCAACCCGTTCGCCGTGTTCGCCCTGACCGGCACCAACGCCGATCCGTGGATCAGCAGCCGGCAATGTCCCTTCGGCGGCCAGATCGTGATTCAGGGATTGCCCTCCGTGGGCAACCGCTACCGCGTCTGGGTGCAGAAAGTCGGATCGCCTCTGCCCGTCGCGTTAACCGACCCGATCGTCACCACCGACCTGTTCGGCACGCCCACCCCGCGCACTCCCGATGGCAGCGGCTTCTTCTCCTACCTCGACAGCAGTCAGAACATCGACGACGTCCTCGCCTACTGGTATTCCTCGGGCGACGACCAGTGGTTCGTCTGGCTGGAACTGGCGGATGGAAGCGACACCGTGCTCGCGTCGACGACGAAGTACCTCATTCAACTCGACAACACAGCGCCCACGGTGGCCATCCACATCGACAGCGCCGGAGACTGCAAGCAGTTCACCCCGGGAACCGTCATCAACGGTCACTTCGTGGCGCAGGACCTGCACTTCGGCATCTTCGGCATGGCAACGTTGCCCGCGTCGATGTCGCCGAACGAACCAACGACAGCGACTCCGTCAACCTCGCAAACTGCTCCGCCGCCCGGAGACATCTGGCAACTCGATACCACCGGCATGAGCACTTGCGGCTATGTCGTCGAGGTCGATGTCTGGGACAACACCATCGTCGGTAGCGGACCCGGCGGTCACAACTTCAACAGCGCCCAGGTAGGCTTCTGCCTGGTGTCTGGAAGTTAGCAGGACGGTGTTGTGCGGGATGCAACCTCATCCCGCTCCAACATCCGATGGTGCCCACCCTTGTCCCAGCGTAGTTTGCAGGGACAGGGTGGGGATTTTGACTTAGATGTGCGTGCAGCCAGCGCTTCGAGTATCCGGATACCAACGTTTTATTTCCCAGCCGCGTGATGGTCGTAGCTGATCACGCGCGTCACCTTCCACGCTCCATCTTTGTACTGCCAAAGATGAACGAACTGCCCTTCACCCACTCCTTCGGTGTCGTCGTGCCCGGGATGATGGAATCGATGCACCCCCATCTCGACAAAGCCGTAACCCTCCATGTGGTAGACCTTCAGCGATCCGGGAACGAGCTGGCGCGTGACCTTGCCACAGATGTTCTTCTTGACGCTCTCGGTCAAGGCCGCTCTGCCTAGAGTGACGCCGCCCTGATCGTGATAAAACTCGACGTTCTCGTCCATGAACGAAGCAAACTTCTCGAGATCGCAGTGGTTGTAGGAATCAAACAGCGCCGCATCGAGCGCAGCGCCGGCGCGGTCCAGTTCCTCCTGATTCTGAATCTTGTCGAGCGCCGGAACACTTTGTGCAGGCGCGTTCTGTGCCCCCGCGTTGCCGAGGAATAAGAGAGGAATTGCCAGGAGCAACAGGATCGGAGACAGAGCCAGCCGTTGTTTCATGAGATCTCGCTTTCGAAAAAGATGGTGGGGCAACAGGAGGTACGGAAGGGAACAGGAGAATGTTCCGCGTACCCCAGTGCGAAGATGCCCCAAGGCCCCGAAAGCGACGCCCTGACGCGGGCCAGGTCCCGGAGGGACCAATGACAGTAGCCCGCCAGTTCCACTGGCGGGAAGGTGCGATCGCAAGCTCAACCGTGTCCCGGAGGGACACCTGAACCCGATAACGCAAGGCCCATTTTGAAACGCCACTCACCCTTTATTTACGGCCTCGGTTCTCGCCATCCACGTTGACGCGTTACGCTGGGAAACGGCGCGTCCCGCGCATCAACTCCCATGTCACACACTTACGTCTGCGAACTCGTCCACTGCGTCTTCTCCACAAAAAACTGCCGCCCGCTGATCCGTCCCGAATGTCAGATGGACCTGTGGCACTTCCTCGGAGGCATCGCCCGCAAGAACGGATTCAAAGCTCTCATTGTCGGCGGCACCGAGAACCACGTGCATATTCTTCTGTCGCTCCCTGCAACCATCGCGCTCGCCAAAGCTGTGCAGTTGGTCAAAGGCGCATCGTCGCGATGGATGAATGAAACCCACGCCAAAGACTTCGCCTGGCAGGAAGGATATGGCGCATTCACCCTGAGCATCTCGAAAAAGGGACACACCATCGCCTACATCCAGGCACAACCCGAACATCACCGCAAACGAAGTTTCGAGGAAGAGTTCATCGCGTTCTTGAAAAGACACGGCGTGGAATACGATCCCCGACACGTGTGGGGGTAGGCTCAGGCGTCCCTCGGGGACGCGGTTCCAGGCGGGTGCGGACCACCCGGCGTTGCAAACGCCGGGCTATTTTCAGAGGACCCTCCGGGACCGGGCAGAAGAGGCGCCGACATTCGCAGGTCCCGGAGGGACCGATGACAATAGCCCGCCAGTTCCACTGGCGGGTAGCCTCGAAACAAAAATCAACCGTGTCCCGGAGGGACACCTGAATCGGGACAGACGGGACGTCCCCCTATCTTTGCTCACATAACAAAGCCCCGCCTCGCAGCGGGGCTCATCTTCGCTGATAGCTCCCAGCTATCTCACAATCCCCCAGTTCTCCCGAAACTTCTCAAGCTTCGACAACCTCCTCCGGCTGCCAGGAAACAAGCTCATGGCTTTGTATTTCCGGAACTCCTCCACCGGAAACAAGTACCACGCATCCGCTGGGACCACATACGCCGCCAGCAAATCGATCTCACTCGCGTCGTACGGCCGCATCGCGTGTCCGTACGCATGAAACGTATACGCCCCATCTTTCCCGGCCCGATGCGAAGACTTGACTTGCACCCGCAGCAGCCTCCTCCCGTTGTCCACAATCAGGTCGTACCGCGAACTCTCGCCCCAGGGCTTTGATACCAGCAGCCCCAACGCCGCCGCCCTCGCCAGAAACGCCGCCTCCGCCATCTCCCCGCGCTGCTTCCGTGTCATCGCCACCCGTGTTCGCGGTTTGGGATGCCCCATCCTTCTTTCGCGCCCGTTGCGAAAGAGGGTGGGGATTCTGACTTCCCCAACCACTTCCTGATTCCCGTGCCGAACCGACTTCACTCCCATACGTCACCATTTCTCCCCGATCCCAACCACCGAAGATTCCCTTCATTAAGAATTTGTCCCGCCATATTTCAAACAAGCTCCGCCCACCCCGCCCCTCGTCGTGAAAACGAAGAGCAGGGCCGTTTCCCGCCAACCGGATTGTCAAAGATCATGTTCCGGGTCGGAGTTTTGAGATCTCGCCGCCCAAAACAAAGCCCCCGCGGACCCTAGGTCCGTGGAGGCCAAGCCACACAAGTGGCTAAATTAAACTCTCAGAAAATCACGCGGCCCGTCGATGCTCCCGATCACATCTCAACGTGACCCCACGCACACGCCTCAGGTCCCTCGTGTCGGCGGCCATGCGCCCGCAACCGAAAAGGTCCCGGAGGGACCAATGAAGATAGCCCGCCAGTTCCACTGGCTGGAACGCGCAACCCAAGAAACAACCGTGTCCCGTAGGGGACACCGGAACCTGCGCGACCTCGCCACAAGGACTTGGGAGAATCAGAGAACCTCCTTTCTGCTGTCCCCGGATTTATTCGTCATCTACCAGTCGCCGCGCAATCCTTCCGAGCGCCAGCGCGGAATTCTCACCCTGCTCGCCGAAGGACTCACGCAGCGCCAAGCCGCCGCCCATCTCGGTGTCAAGCTCCGATGCGTCACCAGCGCCCTCGCCAACATGCGCGAACGCTACACCACCACAACCAACGAAGCCCTCATCGCCCTAGCCATCCGCCTACAGTGGATCGAGATCGCCATCGACATCCACCAGGACGAGGCCTCGCCGGATCCGAGACACCGAGCTGACCTATAATCGATGACACGATGACAAGATTCTCGGACTGGCCTCCGACTGCAGATGCGAATTTACATCGATGAAGCCGGAAACTTTGTACCGCCGAACCCGCCACGCTCCTCGTTCTCGCTCGTCCTCGCCCTGATCATTCCAACCGCAATCGAGAAGGACCTTTTCTACGAATTCCTGCGCCTTCGAGATACCTGGCCGAACCAGAGCGTCGAGATTAAGGGCACAAGCTTGGATGAATCGCAGGCTGCCCAAGTCATCGATCTCCTCCTGAGATACGACACGCTCGTCCAGTTTGTCGCGCTAGATGCCAACACCCATCCGGATCCCGTGGTCGAGGATTTCAAGAACCGCCAGGCAGACGGCGTGACGGCAAACATCACCCGTGAACATCACCCCGGTCCTATTCCCCACATGCATCAACTCGGCGAAGCGCTTCGTGCGACGCCGAATCAGCTATTTCTCCAAGCGTTTGCCACGTGGGAACTGATCATCAGAGCGATTCGCGAACTAACGCTCTACTTCGCCCAACGCCAGCCTCATGAGCTGGGCGATATCGCTTGGGTCATAGATCGCAAGGATCGAACGACCACCCAGATGGAGGATACGTGGAGCACGCTGATCCTTCCATTAAGTGAAAGTGCCTTCGCGAGAGAGCCGCTGATCTCCATCATCGAAGAGGACTATTCGCATTTCGACGCCCGATACGGCATCACGAAAGCGACGGCCGATCCGGAGACCCTGCGGCACATCCGGTGGTTGAATTCAGTCCACGGAAAGCCGACAAGCTCGAATGAGTCTGTAGGCATCAATGCAAAACGGCTGCTAACCGAACAGTTGACGTTTCAAGACTCGTGCGCCTCGCTCGGCCTCCAACTCACCGACATGCTTTCCGCCATCCTGCGGCGCGCTCTCAACGGTAACCTTCAAATCTCGGGCTGGAAGGATTTCGGAGGTCTGCTCGTTCGCCACCCGCAGCCTGGAGAGAGGTTCATCCAGCTGGGTCCGGGACGTGATGAGATCCCCATGTTGGGTCGAGCTAGGAAAGTCTGCCAAGTGCTCGACGCCAGAGCGAAGGGCATGATTGCCGAGCGAAACAGGTAATCGAGCAGAAGGTGAACGACCTCAGATCCAGGGAGCCAGAAACCGCCGAGGACCGTGGTGATCAGCGATCTTTCGTCTTGCCGTCCTGCCCTTTTGTAAGTGGACACGGTGCAACGGCCTGCCGAATAAATCCCATGCCCGTCACAGGGATGCGTGTGTAGGAGTCACCTTGTCCCCAGTACTCCAGGTAACCAGTGACTGGAAATGTATTCAGAGTGCCCGCTGTGGTTTGCATTACGTTTGCCAACATCCCGTCGGAGTTGCTGAAGAACGCGGCCTCAGTGCAGGGATCGCCCGTGGACGCCTTGATCATCAGCTTCTCAAAGTCATCAGCGGAGAGTCCCTTGACAAAAGTGCCGGAATTAACTCTTGCAGTCGGAAAGGCGCGTCTCAGAAATTGTCCCGGCTCTAATCTCTCATCTATCGTGAGAACCGGGGCAACCCAGGGGCGGTTGTCACGACCAGCCATCGAGAGCATTAGGTGTGAAATGAACACCTCTTTGTCGCCACGGTTTACGATCACTGCGCCTGTGTCCAAAGTGTTGCAAGCTACAAGCACCACGTTTTCGTGCGAGAAGAATGCGCTGCGGCCTTTCTCGACGACCCAGAACAAAGCTGAAATAGTGAGCGCAAGCAGAGTAGCGATTCCAGCGAAGTATTGCACGTGGTTCTTCCACGAACGCTGGTAGCTCTTGCATACGGAGCACAGGGACGACCCAGAGGGTATTTGTTGCTTGCACGCGACACAAGGCTTCGTGTGCTCCATAGATAAGGGATTTTACCAGCAAGTCGCGCAGGGAAATCCGGGAGGGAAATCCGGGGACAGACGGGACGTTCCCACCGACAAATAGAAAGGGCGGCCTCGTCGGCCGCCCTAAACTCAGCCTAGTCGAATGACCAGGTTCGCACCTTACAATCAGAGTTTCGCGCCCACTTCTGCTGACATCAAGAAGAATCCTCTCTTCGACCAGGTTTTAAGTGTGGCTTTGGGGCGACTCCTGATTCGGGAATCAGCGAGCCTTACCGCGGCGAATCCGCGTGCAAGCTGCATTAGATTCCGCTTAGGCCGAACTGTGGGCCTGTGGTGTAGCGGAAGCACAGCACCCCGTCAAGGTCGCAGGTGCGGGTTCGAATCCTGTCAGGTCCATTCCTCGGGAGGTATCCGGAGGAGTTCAGCATGAAACCGCGCAGGCGGGGGCGCGGTTCTTATGACCCTAAAGTTTCTTGATTGCGAGCGGAAGACCGGCGATAATGAAGTTGACCTTGACGGGGTGCTAAGCACCTGAGACGGCCTCAGCTTTGGGGCCGTTTTTCTTTTCCGCCAAAGTTCTGAATTCTCCGCGAGACGCAAGAGGTGACACGCCCGCTTCGCTCGGCGTAGGGGGACGTGTCAGTCCTTATGCAAGCAAAAGCCCCGCTCGCGAGAGCGGGGCCTTTGTTTCCTCGTAGCTCAGAGCTCAAAGCTCGAAGCTGTTTAGTACATGTCTCCCATACCGCCGCCACCGCCGTGTCCGCCGCCGGCGGGAGCTTCCTTCTTTTCAGGAATCTCCGCGACCAGGGCTTCGGTCGTCAGCATCAAGCTGGCGATGGAGCCGGCGTTCTGCAGGGCAGTGCGCACGACCTTTGTCGGATCGAGCACGCCAGCCTTAACCAGGTCCTCGTACTCGTTGGTGAAGGCGTTGAATCCGAAATTGGTCTCCTTGGATTCGAGCACCTTGCCCAGGATGACTGCACCTTCTTCGCCGGCGTTCTCGACGATCTGGCGCAGGGGCTCGGTGATGGCGCGCTTGACGATGTTAATGCCAATCTGCTCATCGCCTTCGGCCTTCACCTTGTCGAGCGCTGCGGCGCAACGGGCCAGAGCCACTCCGCCGCCGGGGACAATGCCTTCTTCCACGGCTGCGCGGGTGGCATGCATCGCGTCTTCCACACGGGCTTTCTTTTCCTTCATTTCGGTTTCGGTTGCGGCGCCGACTTTGATAACGGCTACGCCACCGACCAGCTTCGCCAACCGCTCCTGCAACTTCTCGCGGTCGTAGTCGCTGGTGGTCTTCTCGACCTGGCTGCGAATTTCTTTTACGCGGCCTTCGATCTCGCTGTGCTTGCCCTTGCCTTCGACCACCGTCGTGTTGTCCTTGTCGATGGTGATCTTCTTGGCCTGGCCAAGGTCCGCGATCTGCACGTTCTCGAGCTTGATGCCCAGATCTTCCGTGATGGCCTTGCCGCCGGTCAGGATCGCGATATCCTGCAGCATCGCCTTACGACGATCGCCGAAGCCAGGAGCCTTCACGGCCGCGACTTGCAGCGTGCCACGCAGCTTGTTGACGACGAGGGTGGCAAGCGCTTCGCCTTCCACGTCTTCCGCAATGATCAGCAACGGCTTGCCGGACTTGGCAATCTGCTCGAGCAGCGGGAGCAGATCCTTCATCGAGCTGATCTTCTTTTCGTTGATCAGGATGTACGCGTTCTCGATCGCAACTTCCATCCGCTCCGGATCCGTAACGAAGTAAGGAGACAGATATCCGCGATCAAACTGCATTCCCTCGACTACTTCCAACTGCGTCTCCAGCGTCTTCGACTCTTCAACAGTGATGACACCGTCCTTCCCAACCTTCTTCATCGCCTCAGCAATAATCTTCCCAATCGTCTCGTCATTGTTAGCCGAAATCGTCCCCACCTGCGCGATCATTCCGTCGTTGTTAACGGGTTTCGACAGCTTGTCGAGCTCGCCGTTGACGCGGTTGCCTTCTTTATCGATCTTGCCGCAGATGATGGTGACGGCCTTTTCGATGCCACGCTTCAGGGCCATCGGGTTCGCGCCGGCGGCAACGGTCTTGACGCCTTCGCGGAAAATGGCCTGGGCGAGAACGGTGGCGGTGGTGGTGCCGTCGCCGGCTACGTCGGAAGTCTTGCTGGCGACTTCACGAACCATCTGGGCGCCCATGTTCTCGAGTGGATCCCTGAGTTCGATTTCTTTTGCAACGGTGACGCCGTCTTTGGTGATGGTCGGCGAACCGAATTTCTTTTCGATGACTACATTGCGACCTTTGGGACCGAGGGTGACCTTCACGGCATCGGCCAGAAGGTTGACGCCGCGGAGGATCGCCTGACGGGATTCCTCTCCGTGAACGATTTGCTTTGCCATTGTCTGAATCTCCTTATGAATTTCTTTTTAGCGGTCAGCTCTGAGCTACGAGCTGTGAGCCAGAAGCTTGTAGCTACTCGCTTCCAGCTAAACCAAGTTGCATAGATCCTTCGCGCAAAGAACGCGCTCAGGATGACAATGCTTCCTTACTTCCTCGAGCCGGCGAGTTCTTTCTTGGCCGGGGTGGCGGCGCCGGTGAGGATGCCGAGGACTTCTTCTTCTTTCATGATGATGAAGTCTTCGCCATCGATCTTGATTTCGGTGCCGGAGTACTTGCCGAACAGGACGCGGTCGCCCTCTTTCACTGCGAGCGGGAAGGTCTTGCCTTCGTCGTTGGTGCGGCCTTTGCCGGTAGAGATGACTTCGCCCTCCTGGGGCTTGTCTTTGGCTGAGTCGGGGATGATGATGCCACCACGAGTGGTGGAAGCTTCCTCCACACGACGGACCAGTAGACGGTCATGGAGTGGTGAGAATTTCGCCATGGTTTGTTACTCCTTTCGAGCAGTTAGAAGGTTGACGTGCTTGATTGAATCTTTGTAACCCTATGATTTGGATGGGTTAGGCGCTGCTGTTAGCAGTTAAGCCTATCGAGTGCTAATTGTAGAGGGTGAGTGGCCAGTTGTCAAGGGGCCCTTCAGGCAGGTGAGGCCATAGTGCGCGTTGATCAGCCACGGTCAGCAAACCCGAATGGCTTTCTCGCACTGGCCGAGTTCGATAAGCCGGAGAACGGGGGGAATGGCGACGGGATCATTGATGAGAGGGATGATGTATTCCCGCACCTACTAACCTTTGGATTGACGAAAACCACGACGGCATCTCCCAGCCCAATGAACTGCACACCTTGCCGGAGTTGGGCATGTACTCCATCAGCCTGCGCTATCGAGACGACAAACACTTCTTCGATGAGTACGGCAACTGGTTTCACTACCGGGCGGTTCTCAATCCTGATCCGCAAGACGGGGAGTCCAAAGACGGTTGCCTAATCTACGACGTTTTTTTCATGACCAGCAAGGAGAGCCGTAGCGCCCGGTCGTCACAAAACGGAGGATCCTATGCTCTTCCACCGGAGTGAGTTCATATGCAGACTGGCGACTCATCCACATTCGGCTGTGGCTGGAGTCGATAGCCGCCTAGGAAGGACAGGGATTATGCCCGCGGTGTGGACAAGCATTTCTCGCCGTATTCTCTCGCTGCTCATTCTGTGCCTCTCTGCGCAGCACGTTCTCGCTGGTTCGCCCACCTACCACCAAAGTGTCGCTGTGGGCCAAGATGGAAAACCGTCGCTGCAGCTAACCAACGACTCAGAGGTTCCGATCAGCGCGTTTGTCATAACCGAGTCTTCCTCATCGGGCGCGGAGGCTCGTGCATATTTTGACGTGTACACTGCCATCGGTCAATCGGACCTCCCTATTCCTCCCGGCACTTCGATATCCAGGACGCTTTCAGCTTTCGTAGGCACGGACACGAGCGAGGTTTGGGCGGAGGTACCGGCTGTGATTTTCAAAGACGGTTCGAGCGCGGGTGACCCAGTTTGGGTCAACGCCATTCTCGCGCGGCGGGTTCGCCTGCATGACCGTCTTCTTACCCTCGAAGATCTGCTGAGCCCTCTGGTGGGCACCGGGATTTCACCGGGAGCCATCGTGGAAAAGCTCCGAACCACACTGACTGAGGCGTTGAAGCAATTGCCCGATGATGACCTGCGCGCCGTGGACACCATGGCTTTTTTTGATGCTACTTCTACATTCGATAGGGTGCGGCAGGACAAGAGCGAGAACCTTCTCAAGCTTTATCTAAGACATTTGGAGAAGCACGCCCTTGTACTGGAATATTCGCGACCTGACTTGGACACGATCAGAAATCTGCCGCTGCCCAAACCTGAACGCTCATCCAAATCCACACCTCCCTCCCGCTCCCTGGACGCCGGGTTATCTGGCAAGGCTGCGGCAAATGAAGCGAGGGGCCAATGAGGAGACATCATAAGATGCTGTTAGGCGGGCTGCTCTCAGGTGCCATCATGTGTGTGAGTGCGGCTGCACAAATCACGGGAACGACTGTGAGCGTAATCTTTTCGCCAGCAGGGGTGTATTACTATCCTGGTGAGGCTGTGACGGTGAACTACAGCGTAACTGTGACACTAAAAAATGCGGCCAATTTTACGGCCACGGGTGACTGGGAGTGCTACGTCAACGGTACAGTATGGCAGGGGTTTCCAGTGCCGATCAAAGAGACTCTTAATCAACTGAGTTATTTTACGGCCTCGGGGTCTTTCACGGTAACAGAGTCGAATGTCGGCCCCTATTCGGTTTCGTGCCAAGTATCGGGTCAGTTGTCAGGCATCGGAACATTCTCGGGGTCAAGCACCCAATCGTTTACAGTTACCGGTTGCACCGGAAACTCCGACTACAGCGAGCAAGATACGGCAAGCGGCGGGTACGAAACAACAACCTTTACCCTTTCAGCAATCATGAATCCACCGTACGGGTCGCAAACAGCGACTGAATACGGCTACGGGATTACCGGTAATTTGGCGGGAACCGCATACGCGCTTGACTGCGACGGTGCTGCCAACGATGACCTTCCCGAGCAATACGCGGTAATCGCCGATAACGGGCAGCAGCAATTGTCAGATGGTTCGATCCTTTTCAACTTTACGATAACCAACTATCAATATTCGGCCACTGACTGCGACTCTTGTGACACAAACCCTGGCGGGTTTTATCCGGTAACTTCGAGTTCCTATAAAACTCAAGTTCAGTTTCAAGCGTACTGTGGTACCACAAAATAGTTCTGAGTCAGTTGCTCTGCTAGCGCGGGAATGAATGGGTCGAGATGAAGGAGGTTTACAGTGAGATCCGCACTACTTGTCTTGCTCGTGGCATCTGTACTTCCGCGGAGCGCTTTTGCTCAGCTCCCTGATGTCGAAGAGGGGGTCACATTTGAAGCGCTTCCTAGCTTATGGCGGCAGGTCCTCGTAAATCATAGTGCAAGCCGCTTGGTGGCCTTCCATGCGCCGTTCCGCTGCCCCAAAGGTGGGCCCGTGGTTATTTATGACTCAATCCTTTACTCTGGGAATCGTGAGGTTGGCGCCGGGGAGAGCGTTGAGATTGACATTGGTGATCCATCCCGATGCTCGGGACATGTGGACGCTGCCATCTTTTCGGATGGCCGTGCCGAAGGGGATCCGCAGGTTCTAGGCGACATCTATGCGGCTCGGCGGGGCGCGTACAGAGCTTTAGGAGAAGCGACAAGGGTATTGAATTCAATTCCGAGTGAGCATCAATCAATCGAGCACGCGGTCGACGCGCTTACTGCCAAGAAGCAGACGGCCCTCAGCGAAACAACCGCGAGTGGTGCCGGATATAGATTCGTCCTTTCGGTTGCCTTGGACGCCCTAACCGATCCTCACCGAGTTAATCCGGCACTCCCATCAGACAACAGGGGGCAGAAGCTGCCTGCCGTCGAGGATGTAATGAGCACAACTGGGTTGTCGCGCGAAGAAGCGCGGGCCATCGTGTTTAGCAAGAGGCTCGAAGGATGGAAATCCCTCTTGGAGAACAATCTGGCGGGCGGCCCACCTTTCTAGTTTGGTTTTTCCCTTCCCGCTCGGAACAGCGGGTGCACAATCCCGGCGACTCCGCTCAGGGGAGGCTCTTGCGTTTTTTTGCAAGGGCGGGTGGCGATCCTGCCTGTACTATTCGGTTCGTCATGCCGCGCTTCTTGCGTCGCAGTTATGGCACTCGTCATCGGCACTTTTCTATTTGTTCGATTAGGCTGGGCGGTGGGAGTGAATCGAGGCTGGGGAAAGAGCTCGTTTCGAGTATCGGCAGCGTGATGGCCCTGAGTTGCGCGGGAATCGCGCCCTTCAAAGAAGAAGAGCGCGAAGGATGGGGCACCCTCGGCGTTGCTGGTGCAAGCAAGAATCAAAAGGCGGCTACCCGCCGCCGCTGTCCCAACCGCCAAGGGCACGAAGGATTAGGGAGGTGTTTCGCGGTATTATTTCCTGCGATGGCGACTCCCGATGCGGCAACGGAATGGCGGCGGTTGTCTGAGCTGTATGGCCGGATGAGTGACGGTGAACTTCTGGCCCTCGCAAGTAAGGAGTCAGAGTTGACTGAGCTCGCGCAGGAAGCTCTGGCGAATGAGATTTCTCAACGCAGACTGAAGCTGGAGCCTGAGGCGCCTTCCGAGCCACCGAGCCCTCCGCGGGAACTTAATCCCGCTTACGACGAGGACCGTCGATTGGTCGAGATATGCACGGTGTGGAGCGTGGCGGACGCCCTGCAGGTGCAGCAGTTGCTGGATCGGGCGGGAATTCCGTTTTTCATGGGGCCCGAGAAGGCTACGGGTGTCGATGCAGTGACATCAGACTTCGCCAAGGGTGTCAGCGTGGAGATCATGAACGTCGGATTAGCGTGGGCACGTCAGGCTCTGGTGAATTATGAGCCGGCGAACGAACCGGAGTCGGAGCGGGTAGAGGAACCGGATGAGATTCCTGTGCGCTGCCCGAGATGTCATTCGACGGAAATCGTATTGGACACTCTGATTGGAGAGGAGTCGCGCACGGAGAAAGATTCGCCTCAACAGTTCGAATGGACTTGCGATGCGTGCGGTCATCGGTGGAAGGATGACGGGATTGTGGGAGAAAAACCTTAACCACAAAGGACACTAAGGATCACTAAGGAATTCAAAACCCCCACCCTGTCCTCCCAAAAAACGGGAGGACAAGGGTGGGGCACCCTTTCACAGTTCGGGTTGGGCTATGCCTTTTTTCACGGCGTCTTCCAGTAACAGTTTCATTTCGTGGGAGGCTTTTTCGGCTAATTCGCCTTGCTGGCGACCTAGTTCGCCTTGCTGGTCGCCGAGCTTGCCTTGCTTTTCGCCGAGCGCGCCCATTTCTTCTCCGAGCTTGCCTTGCTGGTCGCCGGCGTGGGACTGGATCTCGCCCATCTTGGATTGCAACTCGCCCATCTCGGACTGAACTTTTCCGATCTGATCCATGGTTGCGCTGGGGCCGAGCGCTTTTAGTTCGGCTTTGAGCTTATCGAGTTGTGCCGTCATGTCCGGCACATTGACGCGGACTTTTTCCATCCTGGCGCCGAGTTCATCCTGCTGTTTTCCGAGGGCTTCTTGTTGCTTGCCGAGTTCTTCCTGCTTCTTGCCGAGTTCCTCTTGCGGAGCCCAGAGTTTGCGGGCGCGGTCGATGGTGGCCTGGTCGCGAATGATGTAAGACTTCTCGTCGACCTGGAACCAGATGAAGTCGCCGGGGATGCTTTTGCGCAGTTTCTCGACGTGGCGGGCGTCAGCGGTGGAACCCGACATGGTGAGGGAGTCGGACTTGCCGGTGACGATGACGAAGCGCTGGTCGTCGTCGTAGCCGTAGCTGTAGGAATAACCGTTTCCGTATGACGAGTGTGCGGCGGATTGATCGGCCATGGAGCGTGCTTGCATCGCGAGGGCCTGGGCTTCCGCTTGCGCCTTATAAAAATTGCGCTGCGCATCACTCCGCGAGAGGTTTCCTACGGGCGCGACCGGGGCGACCGGAGCGATAGGAGCGAATGCGGGATTCGGGGGATTGGTGGGTACTGCCATCGAAGCGCGTGGCGCTACGGGGGCGGGGCCGGAAACACCGCCGCTAATCCCCGCGGCCGGAGCGGGCGCGGGAGTTGGCTCGGCGGGGGATGAGGGTTCTGGTGGAGTCGTCTCGTCCGGCGTCGAAGCGATTGCAGGGGCCGGGGTGGTGGCTGGCTGTGATTTTGGCGCGGGAGACTGCTGGGCGGGCGGAGTTTGATCCTGCGCGAATTGAGCTCCGAGCATCGGCACATGCTGGGCTGGGTGCGCGGAGGCAGCGAGGTACACCACGGGAATCGCAAGGGCGACGACCGCTACGGCAATTGATTTCTTAAGATGCATGGCGACAGATCCTTTCCAGGTGAGAATTCGTTCTACTCTTTTTTCAGCCTGACCTGCCTTGGCCATGGAGACGCCTTGCCACCAGACGCGTCCGGGGGAGGCGTGCAGGGCTTCGAAGAAATCCAGCAAGATGCGGGCGTAATGCTTGCGGTCGGTTCCGCAGGACAGGGCGGCTTCGTCGCTGGCTTGTTCGGCTAGGTCGGCGAGGCGGCGGTCGAGAAACCAGGCGAGCGGACTGAACCAGAAGATCGCACGATGCAGAAGCGAGAGGCGCTGGGTGAGCGGGTCGCGGCGGGCTACGTGGGAGAGTTCGTGGGCGAGGACGGCGTCGAGTTTGGCGGCGTCCCAGTTACGCCAGTCGGTGGGGAGGAGAATGGTCGGGCGGAACGCGCCCATCGTCACGGGGACGGAAATGAGTTCAGATTCGGCGAGGCGGGGAGCGGTGGCACGAGCGAGTTTTCGCGTTACGAGCGAGTCGTCAATGGGTTGTGATGCGCGGATCAGGCGGCGACCATACGCGAGGCCGACGAAGAAGCGCGCGAGAAGGATTAGAGCGACGGCGAGATAGATCGCGGACGCGAGGACAGTCCAGGAAATGGACAATAAGGAAATCGGCAGGGCGTTGGTCGGCGGTGTTTTGATTTGCGGTGATGAAGCGCTTGTGTGGGTGAGAGTTGATCTTTCGTCCCGCTGGGGCTGGTTCGTCTCCGTTGAGAGATTCCCGCGGCTTGCGCCGTGGGCTGCATTCTGGCGCCGCTCCGCGGCTACGAGCGACGAGCTTTCGACTGCCCGGTTTTTCTCCAAGAGTGAGCTTTGGTCTTCCGTGGCCACGAATGTCTGGTTGCTGCCGCCGAGTACTTGAATGTCCCGCAGACGATTCAGCGCGTTTTGAAGGGAAGGCGGTGCGGCGATGGGCACGGGCGGGAGGATCCACAGCAAGACGGGCATTGCCAGGGCGGCGTAGAGGACGGCGGTCCATGTGAAAAGGCGCGTTGACGTTGCCTTGACGCGGAAGGCGGCGAGTCCGAGTCCCGCCGCGGCACCGAGTGCGAGGGCGCGTGCGGCCGGATTTGCGAGTTGCGCCAGAAGAGTTGAGGACGTTTGCAGGGCAGCCGTTGCGGTCATGGCTTCACCTCCTTCTCAGCGATCTTGCGGGCCAGGCGTTCGAGTTGCTTGCGGTTGAGGACGGCGTTGTCGACCATGCCGAGGACGAGTTGCTCGGCGGAACCTCCGCAGAAGCGGTCGATGATGCCCTTGACGGCGCGGACAGCGACATTCTGGCGGGCGTCGGAGGCCTTGTAGATGAAGGTGCGGCCCTCCGTCTCGTGCGTGAGGTAGCCCTTTTCTTCGAGGCGGCGCAGAACGGTGCGGATGGTGGAGTCCTTCATGGGGCGGGAGGAGGCCAGGGCTTCGCGGCAGGCTTCGGCGGAGGAGGGGCCGCGGGTCCAGAGGTAGTCCATGACGGTTTGTTCGACTTCGCCCAAGTTCTTTAGACGTGCTTGCCTTGTGTTAGTCATTGTAGCGTTACAAGATGTAACACTTGGCGAGGTCCCTGTCAAGCATAGAGTCGCTTTTTGGGATTTGTGTCGGAGCTGGTCACTACGCTCAGACTTGGGTGATATGCGCCATTCTCGGCGCTCTGCTGCTGACCGTTGGCGTCCTGATTGTCTGGCGTGCCGTCTGAATACCAGCCCATTTGACTCCATTGAAGGGCGTTTTGAGTGTAATCGAGATGTTTCGCCAAGCGGGGGAACCTCCGATTGCCACATCAGTGCACTCCCCACGACTGCCAGCGTGGCGGCTTCTATGTCAGAGCGGCGCGTCTGGCGCAAACAAACCAATGATCCTATAATGCCCACAATTTAGAATCAGAGTTCTCGACATTGATTCGAGTCCTGAAGAAGGGGGCTCCCATGTGTTCCACCCTTTCCACTCCTGCGCTCCTCCCGGTGCCGGAAAAGCACGCGAATTCCACGTGCACTCTCCTTTCGCCAAGCATCAAGAGACAGGTTCAGCAATTCTGGCAGCAGGCACCCTGCGACTCATGGTTCACGAATGAGCCGCGCGGAACCCTCGCTTTCTTTCGGAGCCTCGACGAGCACAGGTATAAAGTGCACCCGCGTCTGCAATCGGCGGTGGGCTTTGAAAGAACCCGTGGCTTGCGGGTGCTCGAAATTGGTTGCGGATGCGGCAGTGAGGCTGAACGCTTCGCGCGTGCCGGCGCCCACTACACCGCGGTCGACCTGACGAACGCGGCCGTGGACATAACGCGCCGGCGTTTTCAACTAGCAAATCTGGAAGGAAGGTTCGTCCAGGGCGATGCTGAGAACTTGCCATTCGCTGAAGGCTCGTTTGACCTCGTTTATTCTCATGGAGTGCTTCATCACACCCCAGATACGCCCCGAACCATCCGCGAGGTTCATCGGGTGCTTTCTCCGGGTGGACGGGCAGTGATCATGCTCTATTACCGCGACTCGTTCAATTACTACGTGAATCTTGCGATCGTCCGTCGCTTGCGAGCGCATCTGCTCAGAACAGAGTGGGGTATCAAGCTGGCTCGGACGATCTTCGGGGAGACAGAGAAGAATCTGCGGCGGCATGCAGAACTCATTCGCAAGAGCCTCAGTTCTTACGTCGAGATGCAGAACATGCTCAACCGAAATACCGATGGCCCCGACAACCCGCTTTCACAGGTTTTCTCAAAAGCATCGGCTCGGCAAATGTTCCGGCAATTCAAGAATGTCAGAACAGAAGTTATGTTTTGGAATCCGAACTGGCTCCCCGTTATCGGGAAGCTGATTCCTCGTCCGATCGAGGAACGACTCGCATCACGCTGGGGCTGGCACCTCTGGATCTACGCGCAGAAGCGACATCTGGAATTCACGGCGCCGAGGGAAATTCCGTACCCAGAGCATCTCAGCGTCAACAACTCGGGAGTTCTAGCCGAGGCGCTCGTCAACTGAAAATCGATGGTGACTTGCGCAGTACGTTCGAAAGTTTCGTAGAGCAACCTCGGCTTGTTGATGTAACCAGGCAGTTATGCTCAAAATTCGCTCAGGGTCATCGAAGAGTGGAGGCAACTTTCGTCAGTTAAGTAGGCGGCTTCCTCACCCCGCTCATTCCGCCACTGGCTTTTTCATTGGTTCAGCAGCTCCTTTACGCTGCTCAACAATGTGTGAGAGGGAGCGAGATCTCGAAGCTCGGCGATCTGGGACAATGCTTTGTCGATTCCCGTATAGCCACAACGATGCAGCCAAGCAGCGACCATGATTGGCGACCGGCTCATGCCCGCAAGGCAATGCACCAGCAGGTTCCCTCGCCGGACGCCGATCGCCATGGCGAACATGATGTCCTCAAATTTCTGTGCGGAGATCGGACGCGAGTCTGGGATTGGGATGTGGATGTAGGTAATTTTAGGAGCTGGGTGAACGGCCTTTTCCCGGCAGAGCGAAACGACGGTTGTGATGCGCTGCGGATTGGAACGCGCCAGTTTCTCTGCATCTTTGAGGCTGCCGAGATAGAGCCGTTCCCAAATCTTCGTCACTCGTCTCCCAATCCTTGGCAGCTACGAGTCTGCCGCTAGCCGTGTGAAACAGGCCTATTCTTTCCGCTCAATAATAATAATGACGCAGCATCAGGACTGACGTAATCAGGCAGCTGCGCTCATTGAGAATTGCTTGGGATTGTCCTGGAATTACTCGCTATCTGCTTTGAGATTGGCGACAGCGGAGCCGCGATCTGGTTTCGGCACCTTTGGTTTGTTGGCAGTGACTCCTATAACCTCATCCCCTGCTCTCGCACGGTGGCATTTCTTGAACTTTCTCCCACTCCCGCACGGACAGGGGTCATTGCGTCCGACCTTGGGTTCGTGATGCATAAGATTGGTATAGTTTACGAAATCCTATTTCGCCAACTGAGAGTGTGATCTCCTTGGAGTTCGACGGATCGCTCCATTCATGACAAGGCTGCTAGCGTGGCTGGCTTCGATTCGCAGAAGCGGATCGCTGTTTGACAGTCCCGCTCTATAAGACTAGGGTTGTAATTGAGGTGGTCATCACCTTCCCCTCATTTCAGGTTTCCTGGACTAAGTCAGCCCATCTGAAGCAGTCTTTCTTAGCAACTCCCAACCCTAGGAGGTTGCCCATGTTTGCACGCAATATTTCTATCCATCTGAAATCGAATATGCTGTCTGATTACACGCGAGCATTTGAAAAAGACGTCCTGCCTTTGCTTCGCAAGCAGAATGGTTTTCTGGACGAAATCACCTTCGCCGGTCCCGGCGGAGTGGATGTAACGGCGATCAGTCTGTGGGACAACAAGAACGACGCGGACAGCTACAACACCAATGCCTATCCGCAGGTGTTGAAGACGCTGGCCAGATTTATCGAGGGGACGCCCCAGGTGCACACCTATGACGTGGTCACCTCGACCCTCCAAAAGCACGAAGTCCTCGCAGCAGTATAAGGACGCTCTGTTTGTTGGCTGGAGGAGGCGGAGTTACTTCCGCCTTCTCGTGCCACCAAACGACCTGCACTTGATCACCGAGGAGAGGAGCCATGCACTTAGCGCTGCAAAACGCAGAAACTATCAATCGCCTGGTAGAACAGGGCGAATTACTTCTGAACAGTTTCCACGATGAGCACCAGAAAGACCCCGGGGGGGTGGAAACTGAGTTCGCGCGCGGCGGGCTGGTAGGCTGGCGCAGCACTTTGCACACCTTGTATCGGGATTGCGCGGCCGAAGACATCGTTACCCGCGTTATCACTCGGACACGGTTGGCCATTCCCGACGGGGGTGTCCCAAGCGGTGCTACTCATGAGGCCATCCTGCACGAGGTTGAGCGGCTCCGTGACGTCAGCGAGCGTCTTGCGATGCTGGCGGGGCAACATCCGCATGGGTCAGGGGCCATTTATGAGGATCCGGTCGCGGATAATCATTATTTCGGCTGAAAGATCTTGCAGCCACACCCTTGCGCTTGGTTACTAATTCCCTCTTCACTTCTGAGAGTGGCTCCAGCGCATGTGCCGTTCCTGTGCTCTAGCCGGCGATGGCCGCACCCGCAATATTCATCTGGGCACAAATGCTCCGGCTCGAAGACCTCTCCAAAATACATAGGCACCGATTCCCACCCGCAGCGGGAGCAGGTCCAACGTACCCCCTCCTTAGACGAGTCTTCATGCTTGTGTAGGTGTGCCATGCTAACAATTCTCCCACCCGAGGGCAGCCGCTTCCTGCGGCTTTATCAGTGTGCTGTCGTAGTATCCCATTTCGCTCATCGAATCGCATCTGTTTGGTCCGGCGTGTAGACACGCTGCAACACCATTTCGTAGGCTTGTCCATCTTCCGCATACTTTGGCTGTCATCAGGATTCCGGGACGGACTTGGTAGGCAGAGACAGCGGCATATCTGGCTGAGAGATCGTTGGAGGACTGCCCATTGGAAAACAACGCGGTCAGAACGATCGCAGCCAGCGTAAAGCACGATTTGCCGGACATGAGCCTCCTCGTCCTTTTCATTGGTTCTTGATTCAACCGGATCATTGCGACCACGCGAATCGTTTCTGTTTCGTCTCAGCATAGTCGTCCTCAGATTGTAACTCTCAAGAGTTGTGGTTGATGAAAACAGCGATTACACTCAAGTGCCCAGCGCAAGGCCATGATGCGTGTAATGGGGACGATTTATCAACAACCGTCCAAATTCGACGGAAACGGCCCGCACTCACACATTCTTAGTTGGGTGCCCGCCGAGAAGTCGGCGAAACGCCAGTCCGAATCCTAGACCGATTGCTGTAACCACAAAGGTGAAGGCCCCGAGCTTCAGAAGCGAAGCATAATTGTTCGGATGGATTGTGTCTGGCAGACGCATCAGGTGTTTCAGCACGTGCGCCATTGGCAACCAGACCCAGGCGATTGCAGCTGCAACTGCTGCGCGACCTCCCCAGATCATTCCGACAGCAGCGCCAAAAACGAGGAGCATTCCTACAATCACAATTGGGCTGACCTCTCCCCCGAACGCGAAGTTATCCACGGCAGCGATTCCAGCGCCCACAATCACTCCGATTCCGACACGTATCGAAACACTACTTGGCCTTTTCATGCGAACTACTTTGCATTACAAAGCCACCTGAGTCAAGCTCGATTTTTATGAGCATCGAAGGCCGAAGGAAAGGAGGCGACGATTCGCCTGCCCTAAGGAGATCGGTGAAAAGACTCGCGTAATCGAGATATTTCAACAACTATCCGAATTAAGTGTTCACAATTGAACATTTTTCTTCTTCGGATTGCAGGATCATCAACAACCAAGACAGTTCGCGATTCGTCGAAGACAAGGAAGACCGACAATGCTGATACTCATCATCATCTTAATATTGGTTTTCGGCCTCGGTGGAGGGTACTACGGCCATACCCGCTGGGGTCCGGGCGGTGGGGCCGGCATTGGGCTGGGGACAATATTGTTGATTCTCCTCATCGCCTACATGCTTGGCTTGTTCCGCTGATAGTTATGACAACCGGCGATGAATCCAAGTCGAGGGTACCGTCCTCGCTGCGACTCAATAACAACGCCGAGCGCGTCCCATACCCCGGTTTGGACCACTTCCGATGATTGGAAAGTTGACGGATCGAGCGCCTGTTCGCCATTCGTGTGCGCGGCCTTGACCGACTGCGCCGCACGCGCAAGCTCGCTC
>CZKD01000047.1_pt2 | contig 18403 bp, 15 predicted proteins | sample 1122401 | NCBI WGS metagenome assembly CZKD01 (sample SAMEA3539301, study PRJEB10725) | soil metagenome | biome: tundra; feature: field; material: soil | place: USA | collected 2010-05 | depth 0.15 m
GGGTGCGTATCGGCGCACCCTGTTTCACTTTATGCAGTCGCCGTTACTGCTGCCAACCCATCGAACAACAACTGCCCGACGACCATCGCATTCGCTGCTCTCTTCTGCTCGGCGACTGCCTGCGTGTACACCTGAAGCGTGGTCTGCGAAAAGGGCTGTTACTAACAACCACGGTGAGTTCTCTAAACGCGTTTAGCTGTCGCGGCCGCCATGTATGACTGACAAAGGAGCACGAGTTGCTCTCGCGCTTTGTGGACCGTGGCAGGGGACGGTCCAGCCTCCAGCAAGGAACGCATCGCGCCTGCCATGGCAGCAAGCATGATATCGATCGCGAATTTGTCCGGGGGCGCCTTGATATCTTGCGCTGTCTGAAGCATTGCCTCAACGGCTTTCCGCGAGCGCTGACTGATTCGTTTCAGCAACGCAGGCCCACCCACGTCCGCCGAGACTTGGTAGAGCGCCACCGAGATGTCCGCACGCTTCATCTTGGCGTCGACGAACGCCTCCACCATTTCTCGAATCATCTCGGCTAACGGTTTATGGCATGCGCTCTCACAAGCGGCCTCAACCCTTGCCATTACGTTATCGAGGTGATTTTCCAGCACCGCAAAAAGCAACGACTGCTTATTCGGGTAGTACTGATACAACGTGCCAACCGAGACGCCGGCACGCTGGGCGACCCGTGTCGTCGTCAATCGCTCTGCCCCATGGCGGAGCAAAACCTGAATAGTCGCCTCAGAAATCGCCTCGACCGTGACCGTTGACCTCGCTTGGACGGGCGTCTTTCTTGGCTCGAATGCAACGACGGTGTCAGCTGGCATATGCGAACTCCAAACCTGAAGAATCCTTCATCAAAGGATTGTAACAAGGAGAAACGGAATGATTGAACAGACCGATCTTGCTGGAAGCTTCACGCTGCCTGGTACATCGATGACTTTGAACCGCATGGGATACGGTGCGATGCAGCTCGCCGGACCCGGCGTCTGGGGACCGCCGCGGGATGTCGATGCCGCCATTGCTGTTCTTCACGAGGCAGTAGAGTCCGGCGTGAACCACATTGATACCAGCGACTACTACGGACCGCATGTGACCAATCAGATAATCAAGCAGGCTCTCCATCCGTACCCGGATGGTCTCGTGATCGTCACCAAACTGGGCGCTCGCCGCGGTTCAGACAAGTCCTGGATTCATGCTCTCTCCCGCCAGGAGCTCATCGGCGGGGTTCATGACAACCTGAGAACTCTCGGGCTCGATCACATCGATGTTGTAAATCTCAGAGTTGGAGGCATGGCGGAGCCGTCGGAGGGTTCGATTGAGGAGCCGCTGACCATGCTTGCCGAACTGAAGCGTCAGGGACTGATTCGTCATATCGGACTAAGCAACATAACTCCCAAACAGCTCTCGGAGGCTCAAACCATTACCGAGATCGTGTGCGTGCAGAATTTCTACAACGTGGCCCGCAGGAACGATGACGCTTTCATCGATGATCTGGCTGCCCAAGGGATCGCTTACGTTCCATTTTTCCCGCTGGGAGGCTTCACACCGTTACAGTCGTCGGCACTTGACGCGGCGGCCGCCTTGCTGCAAGCCACGCCCATGCAGGTTGCGCTCGCCTGGCTTCTCCAGCGCTCGCCCAACATCTTATTGATCCCCGGAACATCTTCCCTGGCGCATCTCCGCGAGAATTTGAAGGCTGCGACGCTTCAGATCCAGGCTGGAGTACTCGCGGATCTCGACGCAATCGGTCGAGGTCAACGGGGTCAGTAGCCGTTCGGACTGTCATTCATGCCACAACAATCCAGCAGATCAATTTATGAAGGTATTTGTTGCGGGTGGTACAGGTTTTATCGGCTACACCATCGTTCCGGAACTGATCAACGCTGGCCATCAGGTACTCGGCCTCGCTCGTAGCGAGGCGGGCGCTCAATCTTTGATCGCCGCCGGGGCCGAGGTGCATCGAGGGAACCTTGAAGATCTGGAAAGCCTGCGCAGCGGGGCAGCCAAGGCCGATGGCGTGATTCACTGCGCCTTCGACCACAGCGCCTTCGGCCAGGACTTCTCGAAGTTCGCCGAGGTCTGTGAAAAGGACAAGCACGCTATCGAGGCTCTCGGCGCCGCGCTCATCGGATCGGACCGCCCGCTCCTCATCACTTCCGGAACCGGAATGGGCAATGCTGCTCCAGGTCAGCCCGCAACCGAGGATCATTTCGATGCCAACCACCCAAATCCTCGTAAAGGCTCGGAAGTCGCAGGAGCTTCCGTGGCGGGGCGCGGAGTGAACGTGTCGGTGGTGCGCCTTCCCCAGGTCCACGACACGGTCAAGCAGGGCCTGATCACCTACGCGGTCCAAGTGGCCCGCGAGAAGGGAGTGTCGGCATACATAGGTGAGGGACGCAACCGCTGGCCGGCGGCGCATGTTCAGGACGTTGCCCATCTCTACAGGCTCGCGTTGGAGAAGCGCGAAGCGGGAAGTAGGTACAACGCGGTTGCTGAAGAGGGGATACCGATGCGGGAAATTAGTGCAGTGATTGGCAAAGGGTTGAACGTGCCTGTGGTCAGCCTTGCTCCAGAGAAGGCGCAAGGTCACTTTGGCTGGCTTGCGATGTTCGCGGGCTTCGACATGCCGGCCTCCAGTGCGCAAACACGGAAACACTTGGGATGGAACCCGACGGGACCCGGCCTTATCGCCGATCTTGAGAATATGCAGTATTTCTAGACTAGGCGGACACGGCTAGTCTCCACTTTTCAGCACTGCAAGGCAGCGGAGTTCACCACACAACGATGGCCCACCTCTCAGCGCCGGACGCTCAGTATGGCCTTTGGGTTGGGGTGATGGTCTCGAAGCCCGTTTCTGGACAGTTTCCGAATTGGCTGACAATATGCGGTCTTCGTAGGTTGCCATGTTCTTGGATAGGCAGAGGACAACCTCAATCCCGGCCTAGAATCGGTCCTTCCGACAGCGATTCGATCCAGCCGTGGGTACCATTGAGATCGCGGCCATTGCAACTAACGTCGTAACGTCTCATTGGGCTTGGACGCGCGCGACGCTTCTATCATTTAGCGGAGACTGCCATTGTAATTCCGGTTTTGAGCAACTTGGCGAACTGCTCGGGAAGAACTGGCCGGCTGAAATAGTATCCTTGCGCCTCGTCACATTGGTGAGCCTTTAAAAATGCCAGCTGTTCTTGCGTTTCCACGCCCTCAGCAACCACCCGAAGCTTAAGGCTTCGGCCCAGCCCGATTACTGCTTTCACGATGATGATTTCGTCGGGTACGGTGGTGATCTGACGGACGAACGATTGGTCGATCTTGAGGGCATCAATGGGAAACTTCCTGAGATAGCTCAAGCTGGAGTACCCCGTGCCGAAGTCATCGACCGCAACCTGCACCCCTCTGCCTCGCAGTGCCGTTAGAATCGATGCGGTGGACTCGGCATGCTTCATCAGAACGCTTTCGGTCAACTCCAGTTCAAGAAGTCTCGGATCCAGGCGCGTATCCTGGAGAATGGCGAATACTCCCTCAAGAAAGTTCTCGTTCTGCAACTGCATCGCGGAAATGTTTACCGCCATGTTCCCCAGGGGCAGGCCGGCATCTACCCAAGCCTGGGCTTGCTGGCAGGCTTGACGAAGAACCCAGGTGCCGATCGGCAGAATCAGGCCACAGTCTTCCGCAACGGGAATAAATTGTCCCGGAGGGACCGGCCCCCGAGTGGGATGTGTCCAGCGTAGCAAGGCTTCGGCGCCGGTAATCCTTCCCGTCTTCAGGTTGATCTTCGGCTGGTAGTGCACCACAAATTCCTGCCGTTCCAGGGCGCGCCGCAGGCTCTCCTCAAGCGATTGCCGTTCCACGGCCCGGACATTCATGGCCGGCTTGAAATACTGATACTTCTGCCGCCCATTTGCCTTCGCCTGGTACATGGCGGTGTCGGCATTCTTGATCAACGTCTCCGCATTTAGCCCGTCGTCGGGATAAACACTGACCCCAACGCTGCATGTGACGTGAAGATCGTGCTGGTCGATGAAATGCGCTTCGGCCACCGCCCGCTGCATCCTTTTCGCGGTGATCGAGGCATCTTCCGAATCTTCCTCTTCGGAAAGCAGCACAACGAATTCGTCGCCTCCCTGCCGGCTCACGGTGTCCGAGCCGCGTACGCAATCCACAAGGCGTTTTCCCACCGATTGAAGAAGTTTATCGCCGGTGGGATGCCCCAGGGAATCGTTGATGTGTTTGAAACCATCCAAATCCAGGAACAGTACTGCGACTTTTCTCTTGTGGCGGATCGCCATGCGAATCGCTTGATTAACCCGGTCGCTCAAGAGCATGCGATTGGGCAATCCAGTCAGGAAGTCGTGCTCGGACGAATGGATCATCAGCGCTTCCGCCTTTTTCCGCGTGGTGATGTTGCGGATCGCCGCCGTCACCAGGACGCTTTCGGCGCCTTTCAGCGGGCTCAGCATGATCTCGATGGGAAACTCACTTCCATCCTTCCGCCGCCCCGTCAGCTCAATTCCCGTGCCGATCTCCTGCGCCAGCGCCTCCGCCGCGCTTCGCGTACCGTCGGCGATCAGCCGCTCCGCGAAACCCTCGGGAATGATGTTCTTCACCTTCTGCCCTACAAGTTCATCGCGGCGGTATCCGAACTGCTTCTCCGCCTGAACATTCAGCAGCACGATCTCCCCGTCCTGGTTCACCACTACCATCGCATCCGGAGCCGCTTCCAGCAGTCCACGGTACCTGCTCTCCATCTGCGCCAGATGTTTCTCCGCAGCTTTTCGCACGCTGATGTCCCGGATCGCCGCCGTCACCAGAACTCCTTCGGCGCTTTCCAGCGGGCTCAGCATGATCTCGATGGGAAACTCACTTCCATCCTTCCGCCGCCCCGTCAGCTCAATTCCCGTGCCGATCTCCTGCGCCAGCGCCTCCGCCGCGCTTCGCGTACCGTCGGCGATCAGCCGCTCCGCGAAACCCTCGGGAATGATGTTCTTCACCTTCTGCCCTACAAGTTCATCGCGGCGGTATCCGAACTGCTTCTCCGCCTGAACATTCAGCAGCACGATCTCCCCGTCCTGGTCCACCACCACCATCGCATCCGGAGCCGCTTCTAGCAGTCCACGGTACCTCGCCTCTGACTCCTTGCTCTCGCTGAGGTCGCGGCTGATCTCAGAAAACCCCCGCAGACTTCCATCCGCTTCGCGCAATGCTGTGAAGGTGACACTCGCTAGAAATTGCGAGCCGTCCTTCCGCACGCGTATGCCGTCCTCTTTGTGGCGGCCGCTTGCGGCAGTCATCCTGAGCACCTCCTTCGGCCTGCCCCGCTTGATATCTTCCGGAGAAAAGAAGCAGGAATAGTCCTGACCGATAATCTCATCGGCGGTGTAACCTTTGATCCGTTCGGCGCCGGCATTCCAACTGACAACCCGGCCTCCCGGGTCCAACAGAAAGATCGCGTAGTCATGGACTCCGTCCAGGAGCATCCGATATTTTTCTTCGCTATCTCCAAGCGCTCCCTCGGCTCGCCCGCGCGCGGAGTTGTCGCGCTGGGCGCTCCAACCAGCGATAGCGGCGATCAACATGCCGAGGACGGTTCCGAAAATCAGAACCATCTTGGTCTGGTTCAATCGCCGATTGGTGTCCGCATTGCGCAGCACCAACAATCGCAACTCTTCTTCCTGCAACTTCCCAACTACCGCTAGAAACTCGTCCATCGTTCCTTGGCCTGACCCGGTTCGAGTCGCATCCACGCCCGGCCCACGGGCCTGGCGCCGACGGATGACCATCTCCGTGTGCTCGATCTTCTGAGCCGTCAGGCTTTCGAGCTGGGGAATCTGTTGCCGTTGTTCAGGGTTGTCCAACGTTAGGGAGCGAATCGCTGCCTGGTCCTGCGCAACCTTGAGCAGGCCGACCCGGTAGGACTCGAGATAGGACTCCTTGCCCGTCATCGCAAATCCGCGGGAGTTCGATTCGATGCCCTCTACGGCGAAGACTAAATCCTGGATGCTTTCCAGAACCTTGTGAGTGTGGCTCACCCACCGCGCGCTCTCCCTGGACACGACGATGCCTCGATAGGAAATCGCACCCACGACGAGTAACGTCAACATCGCGGAGCCGAACGCGAGTTGCATTTTGCGATTCAAAAAGGACTTTGATGTCACTCGACCTGTTCCCTGGCTGTTCACTGAACGTTCTCCGTGTCTACAATCTAGATTGTGTGTATGAAACTTGGACGAAAACCACAGCCCGGCTCGTAACTCGCCGGAACATCGGCGCTCATGAGCCAGCAGTCAGGCCTTTGCTTTCAATGATGTGGCAGCGAATTCTTAACTCATTGGGCGCAAACCTAGTTCAAATGTAGGCAAGGGAATGGCCATGATGAGATATGTCACTTTTTGATCGGTTGGAAGGTTCGACCTCGGCAGGACGTTTAAGTAAGCTGGGAGATTTGAGTAGCAAGCCTCAACCCGCTAGGCAGGTCGTGGCTGCAGTTCAGGCGGCCGCGAAAGGGTCCGTCGGGACGGAGATTGCCATCTCCCTCGCATGCCGGGGACTACGCCGTCCAAGTTTCGCTCTTCGCTTTAATTGCGGCGATGTTCGTGGAGAACGCTGATCCTGCCGACCCGATCAAGTTCCTGCCCAAGCAGGTTGATTCGCTCTGCGCGACGGCGAAAGTCTTCCAGCTCGAAAGGTGTCAATGGGGACGGCTTGTCCACAAACCTGGATCTTGCCCCTAGCGCCAGATCGCGGACATCCCTGCAAATGGAAGACGCAAAGCCACGGCAACTCGTCTCCCGTGCTCGTAAACATATCGGAGATGGCCGGCACGGACTCCGCTCGGAGCCGAGTCGAATCCTTGTTCCTCATTGCTAGGTCTATAAGTTGAGGGAGGATATACTTCGCATAAAAGCCCTACCAAGTCACAGCCCAAACTCTAAGCGTCAACGGCGGACCGGTTGCGTTTTCCTGGAATAAAAAGCAATCCGACGCTGCCCGCAATTGCGAAGATCGCACCGTAATAAAACACAGCAGCGTGATCTGATCAACCTCAACGATGTTTTCGTCAGTCGGAAGAAACCGAATTTGCTCCGGTGGCAAGAAAACGATGCTGTCGTCTCCAGCAACCCATAAGGTGCCCCCGCGATCGACGAACACTGCTTGCGCCCGTGATGAGGAGTAGCCCCAGTCTTCGCCGACTCGCTGCCAATGCTGTCCAGTTAGTCGAAAGAGACCGCGAGAGGTGGCGGCCCAGACCGTGCCATCAAGCCCAAGCGCCAGCTTGCGCACGGTCGATTGTTCCATTCCCGAGGCGTCAACATAGGTCGTGACTTTTTCATTTGTTAGCAGAGCTGCACCAGCGTTTCGGAAACCAACAAAGAGGCCTCCGTCCGGCATCGCCAACAGAGATTCAACGATATGACCGGGAAACCTTCCACCCGAGGACGGCTCAAAAGGTTCGAAGTTGACCCCATCGAATCTGCACAAACCATTCGCGGTTCCGACCCAGAGATAACCGTCGGTGGTTTGGGCGAGCGCCTGAATCGAACCCGGCAATCCCTCTCTTGCGGTCCAGCTTGTGTGTTGCAGTTCAGAGAGTGCGCGGTCTCCACTTGGAGCAAGCGCCGTGCCGCAGGGCGCCGCATCGATCAGGCAAACAACGACAACCATAAGGAGGAACAGTTCCGCCCCGGCATTTCGAACGATCATTATGTGCTTGATAAAGCTCACTTCTAGAACCTTCCCGATAAAGACGAAGATATCTTCTGAGGATGAGCATACGCCTTCCTACCTGAAGACAAGGAGGGCGACCACGTTCGCAATGCTGATCAGAATTGATCAGCCGATCTTGCTGCCCGCATCTTGGCAGCTGGAGTCGCTTCTTTGGAGTGGAGTTATGAAAGCACACCTGAAGTCGATCCATCGAAGTACTCAGCTGAGACGCTAATCAGCTGGAGCATCGTGTCAAGAGCACTCAACGAGTTTTCATTGAAAGAGCCCTGAACGAGATGTGATCCCTTCTGCTCAGTATTTCGAAAGGGGTTGAACGAGTCTAAAGAAGGATCATTAGGGAAGGGGTCCGCACTTCGGGCTCGACGCTTTATCTGTTCGTTTGGTAGTTACTTCGCGAAACACGAATTGCTCGGAGTTGCGACCAAACGACGAAGGCCATCTAGGAGATGCAAGCACATGAAGACTTTAGGAACTGCTGTCGGATTCTCGAGGCTGCTATGGAAAAAGCAGGATTTAGCTTTCTTGTTGTTGATCGCGCTGTTGTGTGCGATTGGGGCTCCCAAACTTTCGGTCGCGCAGGACACACCTCCCGCGGCGCAAGCCGCTCAAGCGCCGGCCTACGCGCCGCAGACTCCGGAGCAGTTGCAGCGACTGGTCGCTCCGATTGCGCTCTATCCGGATTCGTTGGTGGCGCAAATCCTGGCGGCGTCTACGTTTCCCGAGCAGGTTGTCGAGGCCGACAGATGGGTGCAGGCAAATCCTGATTTGAAGGGGGAGGCTCTGGGTAGTGCTGTGGACCAGCAACCCTGGGATCCGAGCGTCAAAGCGCTGGCTGCATTTCCGTCCGTCCTTGGAAACATGGACAAGAACCTGTCCTGGGCGTCATCACTAGGCGACGCCTATTTCAATCAGCAAGGGGACGTGATGGATGCGGTGCAGGAGATGCGCCGGCGAGCGCAAGCGGCGGGCGATCTCAAGACCACGGCGCAGCAAACCGTGACGACGCAAGGTTCGACAGTCGTGGTTGATCCTGTCAGCCCGGATACCGTTTACGTCCCCGCTTATGACCCGTGGCTGGTTTACGGATCTCCGATCATGGCGTGGCCGGGGTGGTACCCATATCCGGGAATCTGGTTTGGCGGCCCGTACCTCAGTTTCGGAATGGGCTTTGGAATCGGCTGGTACGGCGGCTATGGATGGGGCTGGGGCCATTGGGGATTTAATTGGCATGGCGGATACGCGATGTACGGCGGTGGCCGCTATTACTCCCACAGCAATACGTTTTACAACCGAAGCAGTTTCTACCGAGCGGGGAGCGCGCACGGCGTCAACGGTAACCGCGGAGAATTGAACAATCATCAGGGTGCCACCGCGAGAGGCTTCAACGGAAATACCAAGGCAGCCCGAGGATACGCTGAGCCCCACGGACAGAGCGGCACCCGCACGAGCGCTTACAGCGGCTACGGGAAAGGCGGTGCGGCGAAGAGCGCTTCGTCACGCGGAAGCACAAGCATGGGCGGTGGATCGCATGGCGGTGGCGGCGGTTCTCATGGTGGCGGAGGCGGGGGATCTCACGGCGGTGGCGGCGGGCATCACTAAATCGAGCGGGGTGTTACGTTTTTGGGGAGCTGGTAAAACTTGCAAATGGAGAGAAGATATATGCAGCGCACAGACGTCAATTCCAGCACATTCCACTGGGCAAATCTTCATCGATTAGCAGTCGCCGCCATCTTCCTGACGGCATGTTTTTCCATCCGTTCCATGGCTCAGCAACCGGGCCAGAAAACTTTCTTGTCGGCCGAAGAAGCTGGCAATGCGTTGGTCGCAGCGACGAAGAACAATGACGAAAAAGCAATGGTCGAGATTTTGGGACGAGACGGAAAGCAAATCGTCTCTTCGGGAGACGAAGCCGAGGACGCGCAGAGCCGTGCTACCTTCGTAGAGCGGTATCAGCAAATGCACCGTCTGGTGACTGAACCGGATCGAACCACAACCTTATATATCGGAGCAGAAAACTGGCCCACCCCCATTCCGCTCGTAAACAAAAACAATTCGTGGTATTTCGACACCAATGCGGGCAAGAGAGAGATTTTGTTCCGGCGAATTGGCCAGAATGAAGCGGCGGCGATCAGTGTTTGCGAGGAATTGGTTGCGGCGCAAAAGGAATACCACGGCACACACGACAACGAGTATGCCCAGAAGTTGTTGAGCGATGAAGGGCAGCACAACGGCCTTTATTGGAAAGCTGCGGATGGCGAAGCTCAGAGCCCTATCGGTCCACTCGTAGCATCGGCCGTTACCGATGACTACGCCGAAAGCCAAGCCGGCTCCTCGACTCCTTACCGCGGCTACTACTTTCGCATCCTGGCGCGTCAAAAGAAAACTACTTCAAGCGGCGCGAAAAGTTACGCCGTAAATAGCAAGATGACCGGGGGCTTCGCGTTCGTGGCCTTTCCTGCAGAATACAGATCGTCCGGCGTGATGACATTCATCGTCGATGAGGATGGAGTTGTTTACGAAAAGGATCTCGGCAAGAAGACCGACGTTCTTGCCAGAACAATGAAGGGATACAACCTCAATTCCAATTGGCAAGAGGCTGACGACCAGCGTCAAGAGACTGCCGATACCCAGAAAACTGAATAACGGGCGTCCTCGGGCGATGAACTCGCCACAGCGGATTTGTGCTCAGTTCATTTTCCGGGGCGGTCTTCATCCTCAGTCGGCGCGGAAGCATGTCATGCGTCACCACTCCTACGGGGCCTTTCAAATCCCCCCTTGAGCGGTCTTGCTCAGATTTAAGGTTTCTGACCTGTCCTTCTGTGTTGTTCGTATTGCACAGGGCCTCATCGCCCGGGGTTTAACTCCCGGTACCTAACGATGAAATCATTATTTTTGATCGAGCGGATCGCAATTTGTTCGCAGATCTGATATGGTTCAGCCCCTTCTCGCGCATTTATCATCCTTGATCATAGGAAGTTGCATTCTGCGCATTCACCTCCTGAGAGGGGCGTCATGACACGCGTGGTAGCCGCCAAAGAACGCAGCAACTTCGATCCCAAGACCTACCTTTCAACCATTGACCGCGGCAGAAAAATCTTCGCTTTTCCCAAGAAGCAGACGATCTTCGCTCAGGGCGACTCGTCCGATGCTGTTTTTTATGTACAGAAAGGGAAGGTGAGGCTTACGGTTGTGTCGAAGACCGGGAAGGAAGCCACAATCGGCATCCTGAACGAGGGCGATTTTTTCGGCGAAGGTTGCCTTGCTGGGTAGCCTCTCCGCCTGTGCTCGGGAACCGCGATCACCGATTGCTCTGTCATGCGAATCGATAAGAAGTCCATGATGGAAGTGCTTCACCGGGAACAAACGTTTTCCGACATGTTCGTGGCATATCTGTTAACCCGGAACATCCGTTACGAGGAGGATTTGGTTGACCAGCTTTTCAATTCCAGTGAAAAAAAGACTGGCCCGAATGTTGCTACTGTTGGCTCATTTCGGCAAGGACGGAAAGGCCGAAGTTGTTATTCCCAAAATCAGTCAGGAGACCCTCGCAGAGATGATCGGCACAACTCGCTCGCGAGTGAGCTTCTTCATGAACCGGTTCAGGAAATTGGGGTTCATTGATTATCACGCTGGCGATGCCTTACAGGTTCACAGTTCCCTTCTCAACGTCGTTCTCCACGACTAAAGACTCCACCCTGCGAAGTGTGCCGTTAATCTCATTTGCTCCCTCTCGGCTTCGCCATTTCCTTGATGAGTTCGGCAAGGAGGGTTCTTGGCCGAAAGTTTCTTGGTTTCGCTGACCCTGAGCCCACAATGTCACGAGCCGACCACAGGACAATGTGGGCCAAAAGAAGCACGCTACTTTCTGGTGTGTTATAGTGGCCGCGGGGTGGTTACCACCTTCTCCTCTTTCAGGTCTTCTGACCTAAGCCAGTCCATCTGAAGTTCCCCCATCTTAGGTGTGTCAGCGAGAGAGCGGTGTGCTCAATGCCTTTTCAAGCGATCTTGCGCGAAGTCGATCACCTCCACAAAATCAGTACGCGTCTCGAAGCATTGGCGGAGAAACATCCCCCATTGGCCGAACCACTCCTAACCGTCGCCGGAACGTTCGTAATACGGCCACTTTCTTGGAGGTGCTGGTGGCGACGAAAGGCCCGAAGCCGATCTGACTTCAACAGAGACTCTGCCCAGAGCAGGATTCTTTTGGAGACACGGAACTGCCATTGTGCACAGGCACATTTGCGCGTTGTCGGCGGCTCGAACTGGTAGTCGATTTGGAACCCACGCTTGCAAACGCCGACCGCATGTGGCTTACCGTCAAAACACTAGGGCGTGTCGGGCCTGACTCCGGACTCAATTCGTAAACTGTGTAAGTTTCTGATTTCCTACCCGCCGTGGAGCTCTTTTCCCTGGCTCACCGAGTCGCCGTCTCCTCTTTTCAATTCGCAAAACACAATCGTGGAGAGGAGTGTCATCCCGCCCAAAACAAAGAACGCGTAGTGGATGCCACGAATGAATTGCTCGGTATTGGAACCATAGCGACTGGGAAGAAAGAAGACCGTTACCAGAGAAGCCGAAGCGACGCCAAAACTGATGGCCATTTGCTGCATAGTGCTGGCTATAGAGCTTGCGCCACTCGCCTGCTCTTCCGTGACGTCGGCATAAACAAGCGTGTTCATACTTGTGTATTGCAGGGAGGTGAAGAACCCGTAAAAGAAGACTTCTGCCACGATCAACCACACTGGGGTAGCCTTCCCGATGGTCGCAAAAAGCAGGATCATCAGGCCGATCACCAGAGTGTTGGAAATCAGCACGGCACGGTATCCGACACGACCCAAAATTCTCGGCATTGCTACTTTCAGGCTCATAGCAGCGATGGCCTGCGGCATCATAAGCAGGCCGGATTGAACCGGGGTGAACCCGAGGCCAACCTGATACAAAAGCGGAAAAAGAAATGGAATGCCGCCAATGCCAAGGCGAGTCACGAAACTACCAGCCACAGCCGCACGAAATGTGCGAATGCGAAACAGGGTGAGACGTAGCATGGGATATGGGCTGCGTGTCGCGTGAAACCCGTAGCCCGCTAAGAGGAGGATCGAAATGGCTAGGAGCCCTAGAATTTCGCGCGCGTTCAGCGTATGTTCGCCAAACACCTCCAGCACGTACGAAAGCAGCGCGACGCCGGATCCGAAGAGAATCAGGCCGGTTACATCCAGGGGATTGGTGTGCTCGCGGTAGTCCGGCAGGTGCCAGTAGACCAAGAACAAACCAACGAGGCCAATCGGAATATTGACGAAGAAAATTAGCCTCCAGTGAAGATATCCGACGATCAGGCCGCCGGCGATCGGTCCCAGCATAGGACCAATTAAACTCGGGATAGCGACGAAGCTCATGGCGCGAACCAGTTCGGACTTGGCGAACGTCCGCACCAGGGTCAGCCGGCCGACGGGTACCATCATCGATCCACCGCAGCCTTGCAAGATGCGGCACGCGACCAGCAGGTGGATGTCGCTGGATATGCCGCAGAGAAACGATCCTAGAGTGAAGATGCCAATGGCAGAGGCAAATACTCGGCGTGTTCCGAACCGATCGGCCATCCAGCCGCTGATCGGAATGAACACCGCAAGGCTCAGGGTGTAGCTTGCGAGCACCGACTTCATGCTGAGCGGAGCAACGTGGAGTGCCGCTGCGATCGTCGGCACCCCGGTATTTAGAATCGTGGTGTCCAGAGACTCCATGAAAAATGCGACCGCGATCAGCCACGGTAGCAGCCGCTTGCTCGAATCAGCCAACGACGGTTCCGGAGAGGAAGCTTCGATCGGACTGGGCTGGCTCCCGTTTTTTGAACTCGGTTGCATCGCTCTCTGTGGTCGCGTTCATCAGTTCGCAGAAAACCAATTATCGCTGATTCGCAAAGCGACTCGGGTTCATCATTGAAGGGGTCAGCTTTTTCATGAACCGATTCCTCAAGTTGGGCTTCATCGACTATGACGCTGGGAGCGGGTTGCAAGTTCATAGTTCACTTCTAAACGTCGTCCCGCACGATTAGTCTCCACGCTAGAAAGGTTTTCGGGGACAGCGATAAGCAACACTAGGCGTTGGCAGGATCTAGTCCGGAGAGCGGCGTTGTCTTCATCACCACCAGCACTTCCAACAATGTGGCCGTGCTGCGAACGTTTCCTGAGATGGAGATCAGTGCCTCTGAGACGAGGGGGAGCTGCTCCGCCAGTGAGTCAAGACGGTCACTCACGTTGTACAGTTGCTGAACTTCGTGCAAGATCGCATTCGAGTCCATCAGATGTGCGGCTTTCCGAGACGCCTAGGAGAAGCGAGGAACTTCAGATGGGCCCCACGTAAGTTTGTGAAATTCGAAAAAGGGTTCGCGGTCTGTCTCCGGAACCCTCCTAAAGACCAAAAAACAGGATCAAGCAGCGTTAAGCGCGCATCCTCTGTTCGTCGCTAGTTGCGCCAACGAGAATATCCCCAGCCCCCGCCACCGAGCAAAAACAGCACCACAAGAACAATCAATACGGTTTCCATTGTTGTACCTCACTTGTAAGATGAAGCTGGACTGACCTTTGTAACGGCCATCTCATTTCTTCACTACATCTCATGGTATAAGTGCCGAAGACGCGTGTCTGAGCACATTGGACCACTTTAAGCGCTCGATTCGCACAGCTGGATTCTGAATAGATTCGCCTTGTGATTTCGTAGGGAGTTTTCGGTTTGACATTTGCCCCCTCTCGATGGATGCAATTGCTGTTGAAGTCGCTTGGTCCTGGCGTTATCACTGGGGCCGCCGATGACGACCCATCTGGCATTGCCACATATTCGGTTGCGGGGGCCCAGCTTGGAACCAAGCTTCTCTGGACCGCGCTGCTGACGTGGCCGCTGATGGCTGCGGTTCAAATGATGTGTGCCCGCATCGGCAAGGTCACGGGGCAAGGCCTGGCAGCGAACTTTAAGCGACGATTTCCCAGATGGTTGCTGCTGGTGGTCGTCACGGCACTGCTTGCGGCCAACACGATCAATATTGGAGCCGACCTCGCTGGCATGGCGGATGCCGCGGAAATGCTGTCGGGGATCAAAGCGCATTTCTTCGTTGTGGTTTTCGCGCTTTTGATTTCGTGGGCGACGATCCGACTCCACTATGACCAGATAGCAAATGCGCTCAAGTGGCTGGTGCTAGTGCTCTTGGCTTACCCGATCACTGCGTTTGTGGCGGGAGCGGACTGGGGCGGAGTGGCGCGCGCGACCTTTATACCGTCGATGCCACATACTAGCGATGAATGGTCGACGCTGGTGGCGATCCTCGGCACCACGATCAGTCCGTATTTATTTTTCTGGCAGGCGAGTGAAGAGGTTGAAGAGGAGAAGTCGGCCGGCCAGATTACGCTGGCTCAACGGAGAGGAGCAACACGCAAAGAACTTGAGCTGAGGAACTTTGATGTGGGCGTGGGTGCGTTTTTCTCAAACATGGTCATGTTTTTTATCATCCTGACTACTGCGATCACCCTCAACCGCCACGGCAAAACGCACATCGAGACCACGCGGCAGGCCGCCGAGGCCCTTCGGCCTCTCGCTGGCAAGTTCGCTGCCACGCTATTTACTGTCGGTATTGTCGGCGTCGGATTTCTTGCCATCCCAACGCTGGCGGGATCTGCTGCATATGCCTTCGCGGAAACGCTTGGGTGGCGCCAAGGACTGGACAAGAAATTGAAACAGGCACGAGCATTTTACGCTCTCATTCTGCTCTCGACCGGGGTGGGTGTCGGACTGGACTTCGTAGGCATTAACCCTGTGAAGGCGCTCTATTGGACGGCCGTCATCAACGGATTATTAGCCCCATTCCTTTTGGTCGCCATCCTGATCGTCGCTTCGGATAAGAAACTGATGCAGGGCCAACCGAGTTCCCGCCTGGGATGGATCGTCGTAGCGATCACAACAGTGGCAATGTTCGCCGCCGGTGTAGCCATGTTCGTTGTTTAGAGTGCCACTCTCTGGCCATCGTCGAGCCGGACACGCGCTCATTTGTCAGAACTATGCAGTTTGGATCCCTAAACCAAGCTTCCCAAGAACAATGAAGAGGGAGGAAGCTGCGAGCAGACTTCCTCCCCTTCGATTAGCGGGTTCAACGCGCAGTCGTACCGGCCAAGTCGCGATCAGTTTTCTTGTCAGCAACGGAAGATTCTCCCGTGGAGGAAACATCCTCTCCCCCCGCCGACTTGAGAACTTCCTTCGCATGCTTGATTTCCTCGGCCGTGTCGCAATGCACAGAGAGCAGAATTTCGCCCTTCTGCAGGCGACCTTCGTATCTCTTCGCTTCGAATTCAGGAATACCCATGCCAATCAAGGCGCCAGTAACTCCACCAACGGCCCCCCCAACGCCCAACCCCGCTAGGCCTGCCATGATGGGACCTGCGGCGATGAACGGGCCCAGGCCAGGGATCGCCAAAAGTCCAACACCTGCCAGGAGGCCCAGCGTGCCACCAATTACGCCCCCTGCGGTCACGCCCACTGCCGTACCTTCGGGCGCTTTCGTTTCCTTTTCTGTTCCCATATTCTTCGTTCCGCCTAGACTCTCCGGCAAGAGCACCGAAATGTCGGAAGTCGGAAAGCCCGCTCGGACGAGCGAATCCATTGCATTGTCGACAGCATTACGAGTCGAGAAGATTCCAAATACGCCTACTTTTTTACTTGACATATGTCCATTCTCCTTTGAGTTCAAGCTAGTTTCGATTTCTGCTCAATCATTTCGATGGTGTGACGTCGAGCTCATTAGTTACGTTTCCTTGTCCTGCTACGCCGACAGCTTTGGCTTCCAAATTATTTTTCTCTTCTTCAGACCGCACTGGCCCACGAAGTGTCACTTTGCCGTCCTGTGTGATGACCTTGATGTTGTGCGCATAGCTGGAGAGACTTTGATCCTCGTGGATCGCTTTTCGAATCTTCTGTGTGAGGGCCTGGTCTGAGGGATTCATCTTCTGTTGATCCGCAGTCGGGCCCGCCTGGTCTTTGTTTGTCTTGGTGTTGTCTGGGGCCGTCTGCTGGTTATCCTGAGACAGCGTCGGGATGGCCATTAGGGATACGCAAAACACCAGCGAACCCAGAGGCAAAAGCAATCGCAGTGACTTAAACGAACGTCCGTTCATTTCTATTCCTCCTTTTAGGAATGTCTGACTAGGGATGATCCGATAAACGCGAATAGCTGGCCTCGGACTGTCCTGGCTGAATGTTTTTAGACTGGCCAATGGCGCAACCGTTTCATGAGGGGCTGCGGCTTCAACACTGATTCGGTCCAAACGGTTGGGTCAGCTTCCGGTCTGTCTCTTTTTCTTCCTCAAGCCTCCGCCTCAGAAGCGACCTGCCTGTTCTTCCTTAGGCTATGGACCGTAGAGTGGCGATCTGGGCGGAGCTCTATGCGCTCGAAGTGCCGCGCCTCACGAAACATCCAGCTCTCAGCCTTCGAAGCCTGTTGATGTTTTTTTGTACGCGAGTACACTACACAACACACACTACTCAGAGAGCAGACGGATGAATGTCTTGTTTTGACCACTTTCCCATTTTGATTTCGCAATTGGTATTGCCCACCTACGCGGACCACGACACGGTGGACGCTGAGAGCCGATCTCGCTGCCGTCGACCCGCACACTTGCCCGGTTTTGCAAAACAGTTTTCAGAACTGTGCAGTTTGGACCGGACGCGCCATTCCTTGCAGCCTATCCTCTATCTATCGAGCCGATGAACAGTCGTGGGGAAGCGCGATCCTCTGGCCTCGTGGAAAAGGAAACACTATGACTCATAGCACAAATAAGCCGGCACCCAAACTGCGTAAAGCTCCCCAACCACCCCTGTCACACGCTGGGGCGATCCCTGACTCAGACCGTGCCAAGAGACCACCGCTCTCTGAGCCGTCTGCCACTGACCAGGAACTGACTCCCGGAGATCGCGTCGAGGGTCTGGGTAACTTCGGAAAGCCGAATGGAGAATTCGGCACAGTTGAGCGAGCCAATGACGAGGACGCGGTCGTCAAGTGGGATGATGACGGTCGAATAAGAATCCACCAACCGTCTCTCAAGAAGATTTGATCGTCACAAGGCTGTGCCAATTCGCGGTCGCGCGCATCTGTTGTAGGCCGGACTGTTCCGTTTTGCACAGTTTTGGTGAGCATGCCCTTGATACCGTGAGTGTGGCTCCGATCCCACATACTTCAAAGAAACGAAAGATCTGAGCTTCAAAGAAACGAAAGATCTGAGAATAGGTCCCACACTCAATCCTGGAGGAAATCGCCTTGAAAGATGAAACGACTGCTGTAGGTTTTAAGAAAGTATCTCGTCCTGAACTGATCGATCTGTTGAATCAGGATCTGTCGCGTGAATACCAAGCAATCATCGGGTACGTCGTCTATTCCCAGGTCTTGAAGGGTGCTGAGTTTATGAATATCGCCGGCGAACTTGAAAAGCATGCCGCGGAAGAACTGAGCCACGCCCTAATCATCGCAAAGCAAATTGACTATCTTGGGGGCATGCCTGCGGTTGAAGCCAAGACCGTCAGGACATCAGAAAAAGCCACTGAGATGTTGCAGTTCGATCTCGACAACGAAACGGAAACGATTCGAAATTACCGCGAGCGAGTCCGCCAGTGCGAGGAGTTGGCCGAGTATGCCATGAGCGAACAAATT
>CZKD01000080.1_pt1 | contig 16288 bp, 11 predicted proteins | sample 1122401 | NCBI WGS metagenome assembly CZKD01 (sample SAMEA3539301, study PRJEB10725) | soil metagenome | biome: tundra; feature: field; material: soil | place: USA | collected 2010-05 | depth 0.15 m
CCCCCATGTGATCTTCCTCAGCGATTACGACATGCTTCTGACCGAGAACCTGGTGCAGGGGGTGGATGTCTGGATCAACACACCACGCCGGCCATGGGAGGCTTGCGGCACAAGCGGGATGAAAGTGCTCGTCAATGGAGGCATCAACCTATCCGAGTTGGATGGCTGGTGGGCGGAAGCCTACACGCCTGAAGTGGGGTGGGCGTTGGGAGACGGCCAGGAGCATGACCACGATCCCGCATGGGACGCGGTCGAAGCCGACGCGCTCTACAACCTGCTCGAGCGGGAGGTGATCCCGCAGTTTTATAGCCGGGACCAGAACGGCATTCCCAAAGCATGGGTCCGGAAAATACGCGAAAGCATGGCGCAATTGACGCCGCGCTTCTCCGCCGACCGTACCGTACGCGAATACACCGAGCAGCACTACCTTCGGGCTGCGACCGCCTATTCTGAGCGCGCGGCGAACAAAGGCGCATTGGGCAAGCAAATGGTCGATTGGCGGCACGCAGTCGACGAGAAGTGGCAATCGTTGCGCTTCGGAAACTTGCGGGTCGAAACCAACGCGGACCAACACGTGTTTGAAGTCGAAGTCTTTTTGAACGATCTCGACCCAGATGCGGTGCGAGTTGAGCTTTATGCGGAAGGCAACAACGGCGGCGATCCCGTGCGGCAGGAAATGAAGTGGGCGCGCCTGCTTCCTGGCGCGCCCAAGGGCTGCGTCTACCAGGCAACAGTACCCGCTGCACATCCAGCGGGAGAGTACACGACGCGAGTGACTCCCCACTGCGACGGCGTTGCGACTCCACTGGAAGACGCTCGAATCCTGTGGCAACGATGACAAAAATGCTCCGCGCCCAAACTCGCAACCGACGTTCGCAACTCCCTCCGAATCTTGAGGTGCTCTCTATGATCCGCCCGGCACCTGCTGCAAGAGCTCTTGATCGATCTGCTGCAACGACGCTGGAATCTTTGCATAATGTAGTTGCTCCGCAGGGTCCTGCCCGCCGGTAATGATGTACTGGACGAAGCCCTCAACCGCCTCTGCTTTATTGGCGTCTTTTGCTTGTTTTGGGACAAGCAAGAATGTTAGGCCAGAGATGGGATCAGCAGCTGGGCGCCGATGCCGGAGCATTCACGATCGGCGTGCGCACGTCTTTCGATAGCTCGCCGGAAAAGGCATCGATTAGCAGCACTCGTTCCAGCAGCCGTCGGACTGATGTATTTCCCCGCCGCGTTCTGGATTTGCGCGACTGGAAGATGGTTCTCCTCGGCATAAGTCAGCTCGCGGGTTAGCCGCACGCGCAGGTGGCGCGGGAGTCACGATAGGCGCGTTAAGCGTCGCATTCTGGGGTTCTCTCGCCATGGCGCTGATCGCAGGCGTCGGGTGGTTGTTCGGAACAGTCGCGTGATTGGGGCCTACTAGAGCCGGTTACAGCTCCGACTCTCGACTCATATGCAGGGAGAAATAGAAAATATGACCCACAAAGAAATCAGCGTCCATTAAGCGTCCAATAGAGCGTGGAGTTGAATGTTCTTATAGAATCTTGGAGGTTTGATATGCCATTCGCGCCTCCTAATTTGTTGATTTCGTTGGAAAGCCTGGGTTTGAATCCCACTCTATCCGCCAAGTTATTGATAATAAATGAGTTGCTGTCGTTTTTGGAGACGCGCCGTATCCCACTCTCCGCGTTGGTTTTCTTCTTTGAAATGAGCGACATGCAGTTGGGCGCGCCCCTGGAAAATCCCATTAAGGTGAAAACAACTGATTCCGAATCGGTCTTTCCATCGGCGGGGAGAGATTGCCAGACCCAGTCAACTGATTGGGAGGATGTGTTCCCGAGAGAATGCTATGGATGATGGTCGGCAGCGAGAAGAATGCTCTACGTCTTGCGAACCGATACAACGGTGGCAGTGTAACGGTCGGCTCGCAGCAGGGAGACGCTGTACTCAATCGGGACGCGCTGCACATCGTAGGTCGTTTCCTTGATCGAAAGGAGCGCACTTCCGGGCGATGTCTGCAAGACGCGGGCGTCCTCCTCGCCAGCTGTGACCGCGCCGATGACTTCCTCCGCCCAATGGAGCTTCCGCCGATAGACGTTTTCGAAAACGTGGTACAAGGACTGCTTCGCCAAATCTTGCTTCTCAATTCCGGAAAAAAGGCGAACCGGCAAATGACTAGTGACCACCGCCACCGGTTTCTTGTCCACGAAGCGAAGGCGTTGCAAGCAGTATGTCTTTTCGTCCACAGCGAGTTTGAGTGCCTGCGCAGTCTCGGGATCCGGCTCTTCGATTTCTAGAGCCAGAACTTTCGCCGACGGCACCAAGCCGCGTCGCCGCATCTCTTCACTGAAGCCCCGCAGTTGCTGGAAATCCCACGGAACGCGTCCAGACCCAATGATCGGACGCTTGCCTTTGGCCATGATTAACAGGCCTTCGGACCTAAGCTTCTGGAAGGCCTGACGGACGGGCATCTTGCTGATGCCTAACGTCCGGGCCACTTCGCCCTCCGAGCAGAAAACTTCTCCCTCTCGGAGCTCGCCGCCCTTGATTAGATTGCGTACCCGGTCGACGATTTGCTCGTAATACGGCACAAAACTGGCGTTGTCAAGTACGAGCCCCAGGGATTCAGCCCGAGGTGCCACGCTATCTGCGTTGGGAACTGGCGAATGCTTTGCTGACATAGGTACATAATATACAACGTTTCTATGTATTTGGCGACGTACTTTGTCGGATAAACTCGCGGGGGTTTTCGCCTCGCTATAAGTAAAACAAAATAAAGCACAATGTGCAGTTCTTAGTGTCGTCTATCGGCTGTATCTGAGGCTCGTCCACAAAATAAAGATTGACAACATATATACATATGATGTTTTCGTGTTGGCATGCTCCAATTGAAAGACCTTGGTCTGCATATCGGGATGGGCCGAATTGGTGAGCCGGTCCTCCATCACAGACGAAAAGGCCGCAACGGAGTAAGACTTTCGAGGAGCCCGAGATGGATGATGATCGCGGCGTTCATCGTGCTGGCATGCCTTCCGGGTCTGTCGCAGGATTGCTCACGCCCCTTGCTCCGTGGGTCGTTTCTTCAGCCCGCACTGGGCGACGCATGGACGTTAGGGCAGTGGAGGAACGAGTTCCACTACATGAGCGAAGCTGGACTCGATCAGATGGTCCTGCAGTGGACGGCCGACAGCAAGGAAAAGACCACGATCTATCCCTCGGGACTCGCTGGCTATACCCAGAGCACACAACATGACGTGGTCAAGCAGGCTCTGGAGACCGCGGAGGTCAGCGGCGGGCAGGTCTATTTGGGCCTGCAGATCAATGACGATTGGTGGACGAACTACATCTTCGACCGGCCCTGGCTCGATAACGAAGCAAAGATCGCCAATGCCTTGGCTGACGATCTCTGGAAGCGTTATGGACGTCATGAGTCTTTGACGGGATGGTATCTGGGTTTCGAGGTGGATAACGTCGCGAGCACTCGGGCGGACTGGGACAACCTAGTGGCCTTCTACCAGACCGTTGGCCATCACCTTCACGAGCTTACCCCGGGCAAGCCCATCCTCATTGCGCCTTTCTTCAACACACAGGCAGACCTGTCATCGTCGCAGTGGGAAACCATGTGGGAATACGTTCTGAAACACAGCCCCATCGACGTGCTGGCGCTGCAGGACGGGATCGGTGCGGGGCACGCAACGAAGGCGCAACTGCCCGAGTGGTTCAGCGCTGTACAAACTGCGATTCAAAATTCGCGCCCTCAAATGCATTTCTGGGCCGACACGGAAACCTTCATTGCGGGCTATGAGCCGATGCCGATCCGCTCGATCGTAAATGACATGCGCGCCGAGCAGCCTTACGTCAGCAGCTACCTGAGCTTCAGCTTCAACCACTACATAAGTCCGCAGCAAGTGAATCCTCTCTACTACAAGACGTATCTGGCGTATCTCGCGACGGGGAAAGTTGAGCAAGTGCGTCCTACGACACCGACGGACTTAAGGAGCGTCGCCCTCGATTCCCATACAGTCCGGCTTGCCTGGGCCGCATCGACCGACAACGTGGGTGTCGTTGGCTACAACGTGCTGCGCGATGGACGGTACGCGGCCAGCCAGCGCGACGGCACGACTACCTTTGCCGATGAACAACTGATGGCCGGCACAACCTACTCGTACCAGGTCAAAGCATTCGATGCCGCGGGAAATCAGTCGGGGTTGAGCAACACAACAACCGTCACGACTCCTCCACCTCATCTGTATCCGACCAACATTGCTCTGGGTCGACCGTACACGTCGACCATGCCCGCAAGCTCCAGCTATCCGGACACCGACGGCGTCGAGTTGACGGACGGCGTGATCGGGTCAATCGATTTCAGTGATCCCGCGTGGCAAGGCAGGGCCACGATGAAGACTTACTCGTTCACGATCGATCTTGGCTCCGAGCAGGTGATTAAGGAAATCCGCAGCGATTGGCTGCAGGACGAGGGATCGGGGATTCTTTTGCCGCAGGGGGTCATTGCTGCGGTTTCCAGCGACAACGTGAACTTCACAGCTGTAGGGGCGGCGAAGAAACCCTTGCTGGGCGATGACACCCTTTCGTTCTGGTACACCCTGACGGACTTGAGCAATGTCAACAGTCGCTACGTACGGATTCAAGTAAGTCCCGGACCGAATGCGGAGTGGACATTTCTAGACGAAATCGAAGTGCGTCAGTAGAACTGCAAGCACAAGAAGCAGGAGGCCCGCACGGTGCAGAAAATAAAAGTACTGCGTTGGATGGGAGTTGGGACGATCGCATATGGTTTCCTGCTACTTCTGGCACCGACTGTGTCGGGTCAGCAGGGAAGTTCGAAGGCAACTACGGCAGCGGCGGTTCAGAAGTTGCCTCCGGTTCATCTTGATGGGCAGTACTTCACGCGGGAAGGAAAGCGGTTCCTGCCCGTGGGAGCGCACTGGGTTCCCGCAAAGGCAGCGATGCAGTGGCCGGTGCAATGGGATCCGAAGGACATTGAAGCCGATTTCGCGAAGATGCATGAACTCGGCTACAGCATCGTGCGGTTCGACATGATGTGGGCGTGGTTTGAGCCGCGCCCCGGCGACTACAACCCGGTCGCATTTCAGCAACTCGACTACTTTGTTTCGCTGGCGCACAAATATCAGATCTACCTTCACCCTTCCTTATTTATAGGCGGAGAAGTCGGGGAAGCCTATTGGGACGTGCCTTGGCGGCACGGCCGCAATCCGCATTCAGATCCTGAAATGCTGAGGCTCGAAACGAATCTCGCCGCTGAGTTTGGCCGCCGCTACGCAAACGAGAGCGCAATCATCGCCTGGGATCTCACCGACGAGCCTCCGTTTTGGATCGTGCAGGCGCAGACCACCGATGCCATGGCGATCAACTGGACTCGCTTGATTGCCGGCGCGATTCGCCGCGAAGACAAACTCCATCCAATTGTTGTCGGAACCAGCGGAGAAGAAACCGGCCATGGTCCGTTCCGGCCGGACAATATTGCGAAAGAAGTCGATTTTTTCAGCGTGCATCCCTTCACGATTTACAGTTCCGATCTTTTTCCCGATCCCATGTTGTCTGAGCGCGGAACCTATGGCGCCGCGTTCGAAATCACGTTGTCCAGTGGGGCTGGTCATCCCGCCATGATCCACGAGATGGGCGGTTCGACCGCGCAGTACTCGCCTGAACGAGTGGCTCTCTACGATCGCCTGCAAATGTATTCGGGGCTAGCCGCTGGATCGATCGGCGTCGATCTTTGGTGCTACACGGATGCATCACCGGAGCAGTATCACAAAGCGCCCTATTTGCGAACTCCGCAAGAGACGCGTTGGGGCATGACAACCTGGGACCGTCAGGACAAGCCTCTGGCTACTGAGTTCACGAAGTTCTCAAAGATCGTCGGTCAGCTCGATCTGACTGGAATCAAGCCGGCTGCCGCCGAGGTTGCCATTTTGATCCCCGGCGAATGGGCGCGAACGCATGGAGATTTTTCGCGTTTCGGCCTGACTGGTCCTGAGGTCACACCTTACGTCTCCACTTTCGACGGCGATGCCATACCGGGGCAGGCTCCACCAAGTACGAGTGCAGATAACTCATGGCTAATCAGCTCCGCGTTGAACTCCTTCATCCTTGCTCATCGCGCGGGGCTGAAAGCGGATTTCCCCCGCGAGTATGACGACTGGGCGAAACGCCCGATGCTGTTCCTGCCATCTCCACTGACCAGCACCGCCAGTGTGATCGCGCACGTGCATTCTGACTTCTACGAGAAGGCAAGGAAATATGTGGAAGGCGGCGGATTCCTCTACGCGTCGGTTGCCGCCGACGCTGCCATCCCCGACATGGAAACCATCTTCGGCGCGCGGCTAGTGGATACCGCCGTCGTCTCAGACGTTACGCTGAAGATCGTCGAGCCCTTTGGTGGCCTCAAGCCGGGTGACACCTTCCACTACTCCGCTCCCGGCGCAAGCCCTCGCGTGTGGGGTTCGTTGCTCGAAGTGAAGGGCGGAAAGGTCATCGCCGTCGATCAAGATGGACGGCCTGCTCTCATCGCAAACACAATCGGCTCTGGAAAGACGCTGCTTTCCGCCTATCCGATCGAAACTTATCTGGCCAATACCCCCGCGGCATTTGAAAAGCCAGAGAGCACTCATCGCATTTACGAGGCGTTCCGTAACTGGACCGGAGTGAAGGCCACGTTTCAGAGCGACCAGCCTTCGGTGGAAGTGACGTCGTTGCGCGGAGATGATCACGGATATGCGGTCGTTGTGAATCACGGTGCGCAGGCATACAAGGTGACGATCTCGACATCGTTGCCGGTCAAATCGCTCCGCCAGATTGGACCGGAGAATTCCAAAACGCTGGCGGTCACAGGAAGCACCTGGAAGATGGACCTGGAACCCTACGAAGCGGTCATCGTGGAGTGGAAGTAAATCGTGGAAGGAAACGGCATGATTGGCGCGGTTGATATCGGTGGCACAAAAATCGCGGTCGGATTGGTGGATGACGCGGGCCGCGTGCTGTCGCGTGCGGATTGCCCGACTGATCCAGGAAGTGGCTACGCGGCAGCCCTTGAGCGGACTCAACAAATGCTCCGCGCCTTGTCTTCGACCGCTGGCGTCACGCTGACTGGCATTGGGATTGGGAGTACGGGTCCGGTTGATCCGTTCACTGGCGAGATCGGAGAAGTCAATTTCTTCCCGGCATGGCGCGGCAACAATCCCGTCATCGATCTGGCTCGAATCTTCGATGTACGCGTTGCCATGGAAAACGATGCCGACGCCGCAGCCCTCGCCGAGGCGGCGTGGGGCGCAGGGAAGGGCAAGAAGAGCCTGATCTATGTGACCGTAGGAACGGGCATTGGCGCCGGCGTCGTTCTCGATAGACAGCTCTATCGCGGTGTGGATGGTGCTCACCCGGAGATCGGCCATCACGTGATCGAGTCCTCTGGGCCAGCGTGCGTATGTGGTTTTCACGGATGCTGGGAATCGCTCGCGGCCGGTCCCGCAATGGTTGGTTGGGTCGAGGGCAAGATGCCTGCGGACTACCCGCATCGCGCCAACCTGACCGCGAAACGAATCTGCGAACTCGCGAACGACGGAGATCCATTGGCGCTGCAAGCATGCGAACGAGAGGCTCACTACCTTGGGCTGGGATTGGCGAATCTGGTCACCCTATTTACGCCGGACGCCATTGTGCTGGGTGGCAGTGTGATGAAGAGCGCCGTCCTATTTCTCGACGGCATTCGAGCAACAATCGTCCGCTGTTGTCGCCTTGTTCCGTTTGAAAAAACCGAGTTGACCCTGGCCTCTTTGGGTGACGATGCCAATCTTATCGGTGCTGCTCGCGTCTGGCATCACCGGTTTGCGCGAGGGGAGGAACACAGTGTTTGAGGATCTCGCGATCGTCGAGGGCGAATATCTTCGGGACCTTCTTCATCAGCCCCAGGCCCTGGAGAACACTCTCGCTGCGCTGGAAACGTCGAAGCCCCTGCAGGATGTTGCAGCGCGATTGAACGCAGGCAAATTCCAAAGAGTCGTGTTGACCGGCATGGGCTCTTCGTTCCACGCCCTCCATCCGCTGAACCTGCAACTGATCAGTCACGGCATTACTTCGCTGATGGTCGAGACATCCGAACTGGTGCACTACAACAAGCAGTTGTTTGATCCCAGGACTTTGATTGTTGCCGTGTCGCAGTCCGGGCAGAGCGCAGAGATGGTGCGCCTGGCGCAAACGAACCATAAACGCTGCACGGTGATCGCGGTGACCAACACGCCCGATAGCGCGCTGGCCAGGCATGCGAACGCTGCCGTGTTGACCAATGCCGGCAGTGAATTTTCCGTGTCTTGCAAGACTTACGTCACGGCGCTCATGGCCTCGAAATGGCTTGGGGATGTCTTGTGCGAACGCAGCCTTCGTTCCACACGCAAGGAACTGAAGGAAGCTTGTCCCGCCGTCGCTGCGTATCTCGCGGACTGGAAGGACTATGTTCGTAGCCTGGCTCAGGTGCTCAAGAATACGCACCACCTGTTTCTCCTCGGGCGTGGAGCGTCGCTGGCAAGCGCTGGGACCGGAGCCCTGATTATCAAGGAGTCCGATCACTTTCCCGCGGAAGGCATGAGCAGCGCGGCTTTCCGGCACGGGCCGTTCGAAATGCTGGGAAGCGAAACGTTCGTGCTCGTCTTCGCCGGCGACGCCAAGACTCGCGACTTGAACCAGCGCCTGCGTGACGACATTCGTCAGCAGGAAGGGAACTCCGAACTCGTGGACGAAGGTGCTTCCTTGCCGGCGTTCAGTATCGCGGAGCACGGCCCAAGCATCCGGCAAATTCTGGAAATCCTGCCCGTGCAGATGATCACGCTGGCGTTGGCCGCTCGATCTGGGCGGGAAGCGGGCCGCTTCGAACTTGCGACCAAAGTGACGACGACAGAGTAAGAAAGCCAGGAAGGACTTGTGACAATGGCACGAAATCGCTACATGGTCGCTTTGGTCTTCCTGACATTCTTCGTGATGTCGCTGTTGACCAACATCCTGGGCCCGATCGTGCCTGACATCATCACCAGCTTCGGTGTCAGCCTAGCGGCTGCGGCCGTACTGCCTTTTTCCTTCTTTATTGCTTATGGCGTGATGTCGATCCCAGCCGGATTCTGGGTGGAACGCTTTACGGAAAAACCGGTAATGATTGCCGCATTCTTCGCCGGCACTGTCGGATCGCTCAGCTTCGCTCTCTTTCCTACCTACGACGTTGCGGTGGTGTCGCTGTTCGTCATGGGCGCCGGAATGGCGACGCTCCAGGTGGCCATCAATCCGCTATTACGTGTGGCAGGCGGCGAAGAACACTTTGCATTCAACTGCGCGTTCGCTCAATTGATCTTCGGTTCCGCCTCGTTCGCCAGCCCGCGAATCTACTCCTATCTCGTGGAGAATCTGGGAAAGCCTTCCGCCGAGAGCAATCTGTTGCTGCGGACTCTCGGCAGGCTGACTCCACTCGCCCTTCCGTGGGCTTCGATGTACTGGATCTTCGCGGTTTTCACGGTGCTGATGATTGTCGTGCTTGGGTTCGCACGCTTTCCGCGTGTCGAACGCACAGGCGAAGAAGCAACTGGTTCGCTCCAGATGTATGGCAGCCTACTGCGCAAGCCGATGGTGTGGATGTTCTTCTTTTGTGTCTTTGCGTACGTCGGTTGTGAGCAAGGCACGGCGGACTGGACTTCCAAGTTTCTAGCTCAGTATCACGGTTATGACCCGCACACCACCGGAGCGACCGCAGTTTCCTGGTTTTGGGGAATGCTGACGGCCGGATGCTTCCTCGGAATGGGCCTGCTCAAGCTTTTCGACAGCCGCAAGGTGCTGATCGGATTTTCCGCCGGTGCGCTGCTCTGTCTCACCGTGGCGCTGTTCGGACCGGCCCGCGTCTCCCTGATTGCATTCCCGGCTATCGGCCTCTTCGCCTCAATCATGTGGCCCGTGCTGGTCTCCCTGGCGCTGAATTCCGTCTCCGAGCACCACGGTCCTTTCGCGGGGATTCTCAGCACAGGAATCATGGGCGGAGCAGTCGTGCCGCTGATCATCGGACGCATTGGAGATTTTGCGGGTCTCCGTACTGGGCTGGCTTTTCTGTACCTGACGTTCGGATGTGTTCTCAGCGTCGGCTTCTGGGCTCGCCCGATCATTACCAACGCCACGATTCTGAATCGTGAAAGCGGAGTCGAAGCCGCACCAGACAGCGTGAGGGCGAAATGACATCAGGAAGAAATGGCGGAGGAAGAACGCTAGCGAGACTAAAGCGGATAGTCGCCGTCATTGCCGCCGTGTTCTCGCTCTGCCTATTCTTCCGTGCACAGGACGCCGTACCCGAACCCATCCACGGTGTCACGGTCGATGACAAGAACGATATTCGCGACAACGCATTCACGGCAAAGCTGCTTGATTCGTTGAGACATCTGTCAGTGAAGCCAACTGTGAGAATCGTCTACTCGCCCGGGGAAAAAGGCGGGTCCTTTTCTGCCGCGTCATATCTCGACGCCACGCGGCAGATCAAGAGCGTGGGCTACGTATTCGGCCAGCCCGTGGATTCTTTTTACATGAGGTGCTTCACGCCAGCGGAGCACCTTGCCCGTTTCAAAGAATACGTCACCGCGATAGGCTCAGTGGTTGACATCTGGGAAGTGGGAAATGAAATCAATGGCGAGTGGCTCTTTGGAAAGACAAAGGGCTGTTCTCCCAAAGTGTCCGTGAAGTCCACGTCCCCAGCCGACGTCGTGACCAAAATGACCGAGGCCTATGACTATCTGAAGTCGCAAGGCCAGGTCACGGCGCTCACGCTCTACTACAACACGCCATGCCGAAAACCCGCAGCCAACGAGATGTTCATATGGGCGAATGCGAATGTACCGACTCGCATGAAGAATGGTTTGGACTACTTGTTTGTCAGCTATTACGAGGTGGACTGCAACGGGCATAAGCCGGACTGGCAGCGGGTTATCAGCCAGCTAGCAACGATGTTTCCCAACTCAAAGCTAGGCATTTCGGAGTTCGGCTGGTCGGAAAAGAAACCGTCCGACGCAGTTGTGAGGGACCTGGTGCAACGTCACTACGCCATTCATCCCAGCGTCTCGAACTGGGTGGGGGGAGGTTTTTATTGGGAGTTTGCCATCGACATGGTTCCTTACGATCCATCTTCAGACTCGTTGTGGAACACGATCAATACAGCGATGGCAAACCAGAAATAGTGCATTCAAATTTCGATGAGGAGCCTACATGTTCAGCACGATTCATAAGATCCGAGTTCTGGCAGCAGTGGCGCTTTTCATTCTTGCCATGGCAGGAGTTGTTTTCTCTCAAGAACATCCCAAGGCGGTACCGTACCTCAAGCTCACCACACCGCGACACGTACTTCCCGACGCGCAAAAGTGGGAGGAGGGCGAGTTTCCGCACACCATGTCGGTGCTGGAAATGCATCGCGGAGGATTCCACTACTGGGGATGGTACGGGCTGAATGAAGGCCGCGGCATCGGCCTCGCCCGCAGCAACGATCTCGTGACCTGGACCAAGTATGACCAGAATCCGCTGTGGACAAATGCACGCTGGCCCTCGGTTCTCGCTGGGGCTGACGCGAAAGACAAAGACCTGCTCTATTTCGCGATCACTCGAGAGTACGACACTCCGAGCAGCCGCATCGTGCTGGCCAGTTCTCGCGATGGACTTCATCTCACCGAGTTAAAGATTCTGGTGGCAGGCGTTCCCAACCAGCGCAACCAGAATCCGAACCTCTTCCGCGATCCGCGCAACGGGCGTTTCTATCTCACCTTCTATCGCGGCAACGACAAAGATCATTTCGAGATCATCAGCAAGAGTGCCGATTCCGTCGTCGACCTCGACAAGGCTCCCGAAAAACTTCTACTCAAATCCGAAACGACAATCGCGGCTCCCACGTTGCTGTATGTCAAAAATGCAGTCAGCGTTGGGGGAAAAAAGGGTGGAATCTACTATCTCGCCACTGAAATTTATCCGCACCGCTACACCGACGATCCCGAAGGCGAGTGGCAGGTGAAGATCTTCGCGGCGGACTCACCCGATGGCGATTTCCAGCCGGTAGAGGGCAATCCCATTATGGGTGGCCAGCGCGCCTGCCTTTTCCAGCACATCTTTAACGACCGATTTTATGGATATGACTGTCATCTGGAATCGCCCGATCACTGGGTGCTTGAGGAAGTCGAGGCACCGTTGCCCTGAGGCACCGCGCGCCGGCCATGCCGGGCACGGCGGCGCGCACGCGAAAACAGAGACTAGAGACCCAAGGAGGCTACTATGACATCCGCTTCGTTCAACTTCGCATCCCTGAGGGGTCGCAGGACGGCCACTCTGCGCATTGTTGCTATCCTGCCCCTCGCGGCATTTCTGGCCCTCATTCAGTGGACCATCTCAGCTCAAGCCCAACTTTATGCCGGCTCTGTCACCGGAGTAATCGCTGACCAGACGGGAGGCATGATCTCAGGCGCGGACGTGACGTTGGTGGATGCGGAGAAGGGCTTTACCTTTACCTCCAAGACCGATACCAATGGGCGCTACCTTTTTCGCTCGGTGGCGCCTGGCACTTACAACCTCTCGGTCAAGGTTTCCGGATTCAAAGAACAAAACCGGACCGGCATTACCGTCGACGTCAACCAGAATGTGGGCGTTGATTTCGCGATGCCGGTTCTAGGTACTCTTGAAACCGTCCATGTCTCCACGTCTGCGCCGTTGCTTGGTACTGAGGACGCGGTTAGCGGCCAGGTTGTCGACCGGAAGTTCATTAATGATCTCCCCCTGAATGGAAGAGGTGTTTTCAATCTGGCGTTCCTCGCTCCCGGTGTCACGGAAGTAGACGCGGCGTGCATGGGTTGCTCCGCCAATAACTTCATCTCCAATGGAACCCGGAATGCCACAGCCGACATCCTTATGGATGGCGTGACGACCACGAACTACGAACAGAACAGCGGTATTCGCGTGGATACCTATACGCCATCGGTCGATGCTGTCGAGGAGTTCAAGGTCCAGGAATCGAATTTCAGCGCGGAGTTTGGCTTCAGCGGTGCGACCATCATCAATCTCGTCACGCGCTCGGGCACGAACAAATTTCACGGCAGCGGATACGAATTCCTGCGGCATTACAAGTTGGACTCGAACAGCTATTTCAATAACCAGCAGGGAATTCCGATTCCCGCGTTGCGTCGCAACAATTTTGGTGGAACCATTGGCGGTCCGATTTTCAAGAACAAGACTCTCTTTTTCTTTGACTACGAAGGCATGCGCCTGACATCGGCTGCGGGGCCGGTCTTTTATGGAGTGCCCAGCGACGCTGAGCGGCAAGGGAACTTTGGTGAAGTCTGCGGATACAACGGTGGCACCTTCGACTCCCAAGGCATTTGCTCAACCTCGGGGGGCCAGCTCTGGGATCCTTACTCCGGCACCTACGATCCGGCCGTGGGCGGTGCAAGACGGCAGGCGCCCATCCCGTTCAACAATCTCGCAATCTACACCAGCACGGTGGACGCGAATCATCCGGGCAACCAGATCCTGGCTAACAATCCTGACGCCGCTCCCTATCGGCTGCCTTCAGGGAAGGGAAACCTCATCGATCCGGTGGCTCTCAAACTCATGCAGTACTTCCCGGAGCCGAATCTGAACGTCGGCAGCGGCAGCTATAGTCCGTTTTTCAATCGCGTGGATTCAGGCTCGACCAAGAGCAGCAATAATCAGTGGGACCTAAAAATTGACCAGCGTTTCAGCGAAAAGAACCTGCTCAGCGCAAAATACTCGCAACAAGCCAGCGATTCGACGCCTTTCAATTGCTTCAAAAACTACGCCGACCCGTGCTCGAGTGGACCAGTTACCGGCACCGCCCACATGTTTGCTTTGAACGACAACCATATGTTCAGCCCCACCTTGCTGCTGAACATTTCCTATGGCGTTTCTCGCGGCACCTACTTCTATCCCAGTAATGCCGGGACCTTTCCCAAGGGAGTCTCCGCTGTCGATCTGTTGGGAGAGCCGGCGTACATGAAATCTTCTGGTTACGATTGGTTCCCGGCGGTCGGGATCGGTGGCGGCTACGGCTCTGCCGGTCCCTACAACAACATTGGTACCGAACTCTATAGTTACGCCAAGCAGGGACAAGAGACGCACCACCTGATCGGAACGTTGGATTGGGTGAAGGGGAAGCATGATATTAAGTTCGGCGCAGAAGGACGGCTCCATCGCCTCAATTTCACGCAGCCGAACTATGCTCCCGGCGGATACTACAGCTTCGATCAGACCGGCACCTCGAACTACGATCCCGGTTGTATTCCGAACCCTCCAGCAGTGAATTGCGATCCATCGGGTGGCGACGGGATGGCGAGTTTTCTGATCGGTGTGCAGCCAAACTCGTGGGGCATGTACGAGATTCCGAACTCGGTGGCCAGTCAGAATTTCGAGTTCGGCGGATTTGTTCAGGACAACTGGAAAGCGAACGACAAGCTGACTCTCAATCTCGGCTTGCGGTACGAATTGGTTCTACCTCGTACCGAACGGAACAATGAGCTGAACTGGCTCGATCCGAATGCGATTTCTCCCATCACTCTCGATGGCCAGAACCTGAAGGGCGGCGAGAGATTCGCTAATTCCGGCGATCGGCATTCCTACGCGGCCGACTTCAAGAATATTCAGCCTCGATTCGGTTTCGCATACCGAGTGTTTCACAACACCGTCGTGCGCGGCGGATACGGCATTTATTACTCTGCCTGGCGAGGCGCAGTTGCCGGGACCTCGGGAGTCGGCCAGCAGGGCTTTGATCAGTTGTCGTACCTGGTCACCTCGTTCGGGGGAGATGGAGCCACGCCCGCTGCGAGAATGAGCAATCCTTATCCCAACGGTCCGATTAAGCCTCCGGGCAGCAGCCTGGGACTGTTGAACGACGTCGGGTACGGCGGATACGGTCCCATCCGAGATATCAGCAACAAAGTGCCCTATGAACAGAGTTGGAGCTTTGGCCTGCAGCACGAGACTCGCTTCAACCTCGTGCTAGACGCCTCCTACATCGGCAAAAAAGGAACGCATCTGTATTACGCCAATGCCGGTAGCATCAATCATCTGGGACCCGAGATCGAGCACTACAGCAACGCTCAGTTGGCGGACCTGGAGTCGTTCGTCGACAACCCGTTTGCGGATCCGACCCGTTCGAACGCGTCGCAGATCATCACTGATCCCAACAATCCGCTGCTCTACTCGCAAATCCAGAAAATGCAGCTTCTAATGCCCTACCCGCAGTTCTTTGGATTCTCGGGCGACGAGCCACCCATCGCCAGCTCGATTTATCACGCGTTCCAGTTTCGAGCCGAGAAACGTTTCTCGCACGGCCTGGAATTCCTTGCGACCTACACGTTCTCCAAGTCCATCGACGATGCTTCGCTGACCAGCACGAACAGCGGCTACTTGGGCAGCTTTGCCAGTCTGCAGAATCCGAATAATCCGGAGGGTGAACGCAGTCTTTCTTCCTTCGACATTCCCCAAGTCCTGCAGCTGAGTTATACCTACGAGCTTCCGATCGGAAGAGGGAAATTCATCGGAGGCAATATGCATCCGGTGCTCAACGCGTTCGTAGGCGGATGGCGCACGAACGGCATCTGGCGTTTCAACAGCGGCAGGCCGATCAACCCGATGCTCTACATTTCTCAGAGCCTGCCCACCTATGGGCCGCAGCGTCCGAATCTGATCGGCACGCCGCACCGTGCGGGAGGGAAGGACTCGGACTGGATCAACCAGTACTTCACCAGCGTCGACGGCAGCGATTTCTTTGCACAGCCGGCACAGTACGCGATCGGCACCGCGCCTCGCGCTCTGGGAGCAGTGCGTAATCCGGGCGCCGATAATGCCGACCTGTCCATCTTTAAGGAGTTCGGGTTGAGCCCGCTGCGTGAAGGCATGCGCCTTGAATACCGTTTTGAGACCTTCAACACCTTCAACCATCCGCAGTTCTGCGGTCCAGATACTACGTTCGGCAGCCCCACTTTCGGCAAGATTTTTTATCAGTGCAACGCTCCACGCGAGGTGCAGATGGCACTGAAGCTTTACTGGTGAGACGACGCTGCAATATCTGCTGCGCTTGGAGCTTGGTTCTGAAGGTCAATCGGCTTGCGAACCCGTTCGACCGCTAGCTGCTGTGAGAACAGGCGGCTAGTGTCCGGTTCACGGGCGCTCATTCAGCTACAGTTTCCTAGGTGCGTTTTGACTTTCGAATCGAAATCCATTGTGATTTTCAACTTCTCTA